>Ga0180008_1000088_pt1 | contig 93017 bp, 81 predicted proteins | sample MM_PW_MetaG_FD_121121 | JGI IMG/M metagenome (GOLD analysis project Ga0180008, IMG submission 121121) | Groundwater microbial communities from the Aspo Hard Rock Laboratory (HRL) deep subsurface site, Sweden - MM_PW_MetaG | ecosystem: Environmental > Aquatic > Deep subsurface > Groundwater... | reverse complement strand
TGCCATTGCGAAACCCCTTCCACGCTGCCTGTAGAAAAAGACAACCAACAAACGTCTGCCTCAATTAAAGGACTTTTAGGCCGTTTACATAGCCTATGCAAAAATTAGTGGGAATTCATAAGGCAATTTATAAGATTGTAACATCCCCCCTTTTGATGATAAAATACATCATGTCAAAAACTACAGAAACTACTCAAAAAGAATCCCGCAGTCTTTTAGACCGTCTTTACCTCAGTTCTATCGATCATTTCGTTAACTACCGGCGTAATTTTCGCGAATATTTCTGGGCAATTCTCATTGCGCTTGTACTTCGTTCCATGGTGGTTACTATATACAAAATCCCTACGCCGTCGATGGTGCCTACTTTCCGTGTGGGCGATATGCTCATCGCAAACCGGTTTTTTTACGGACTTAAACTTCCTTTCACTGACGGCCTTGAAGGGTTTCGCCTTCCTTCTTTTAAAAAACCTACTGTCGGTTCGGTAATTATTTTCAGAGCGCCTCCCGAAGAAGATTTTTATAAACTGAAAGTCAGGTGTCTTACTCCGCAGGCATTGGATATACTTCATGATATTAATTCTGCGTCTTCTTATAAGCGGCCGATTTGGGTTTCAGATGGTAATACAAATAATATTTTTTTCTCTTCGCATATGCACGATGGATTTCAGATACATGATATTTTTCTGCATCATCGGATAATGAAGCAGTATAAATCTATTCTGCACGACAGCAGTAATTTTCAAATAACGCAGCAGACGTCAAAACCATATAAACTGGCAATGACGTATAAAGAACATTTATATCAGGGGGTATTGCGTTCAGTGCTCGATACTCCGCTCGCAGGTGTCAGTATCCTTTTCTCTGCGGCAATGAATACTCCTTTTATGTCCTTATACCGCCGTTTGGCATACGCAGTGCTCGAACCTCAGGGATTTTTTCTGCGTGAGGAAAACGGGTTTTCCATATACCCAAACCGGTTCGTCGATATGACCAAAGATTATGTCAAAAGGGTTGTTGGTGTTGAGGGAGACGTAATTGAAATAAAAGATAAAGAATTATATATTAATGGCTCGCGGATTGAACGTTCAACTATGGCCGAACCCGATTACGAAAAATCTCCCAGCGGACAGATGGTGCGTGTCGCCGATATGTACCGTGAAAAACTGCCTTTAAAGGATGGCAAAGGGTTTGTCGATCATCCCGTTCGGTTCACCGATAACCGGTATAAACAGCCTCCATTGCCCTTTCAGCCAGATGTCTGGCCTTATGATCCTCAGCTCACTTCCTGGTGCGGTATAGATTTTCGTGATAATTTTGGTCCTATTATCGTGCCTAAAGATCATTTTTTCGCCCTCGGCGACAACCGTGATAATTCATCTGATTCACGGTATTGGGGATGCGTCCCTGCATGGGCGGTAAAGGGTACTCCGATGTTTATTTTTCTGCCTTTTTCAAGACGCGGCATTATCCGTTAATGAAAAGACTGCTGTCGTTTTCCGGCACAACTGATAATTTCAAAGAAACTGCACAGCTTATCAGAAATACGGCAGGTGTACATGGGTTTGTTTTCCCTCTCGCGGTGTATAAGGAGTGGCACGGTAAAAACAAAGACAATCTCGATGATATTCTTGCTTTTGCGCACGAAAAGAGCTATATATTATGCGCCCGTGCTGACTACGATTTCATACGTACGGCAATTGAGCATACAAAACTATGCGCCGCTGATTGCGAATTTCTTTCGGATCTCGGTATACCGCAATTTCATATTACGGTGACACAACAGGCAGGTTCATCGTCAATTGACATGCTCGAATATGATACACTCGCAACCGGAATGCGTAACGTATTAAAAAGCATTTTGCACACCGGGCCGCGCATTTCATTAGTGTTTCGGGGAAATCATGTTGTTGATACTCCTTCCGGCGCCGGAACTTTTTTAAAAAAACTCGAACCGTACAGTCCGCAAATTGCGGTGGATTCCGGAAGTCTTATGGAAGAATGCCGCATTGATCCGGAAATATTATTCTTGTATTTACAGAAACATATCAATGCGATAATTTTTCCGCCGGAAATATCCGCGGATGCAGCATTTGACCCATTTTCTTTTCTGGACTTTATCCGCGATCATGACTACGAAGAAGCAATTGTTCTGCAGTCTTCAATCCGGTATACCGCTCAGGAAAAAGAATACTGCGACCGGTATATAAATTATCTTTTGGACAATTCAGCTGAAAAAATAAGCGGTAAAATTTTTGAAAGGGAAATTGCCGAGAAAGAAGCCAAGATACGCGCGGCAAAAAAAGCCGCACTGGAAAAAAACTCAAAAAAACTATTTCCGTACTGATGTGGGGACTCTATGAAAGAAAAACCGGGTACAACGCCCAAACCGGTCGCAGGTTTTATTCTTCCGTACTTTAAAGTAGACCAATTTGCTCCTTCTTCGGGAAATGCTCTCGACGTGCTGAGGCGGATGAATATACCTGTTCTGACCATTGAATCCGCTGCCGCTGATAACCTGCTGCCCGCGCTGTATTCCGCAAGCGTAGGCTATGACAATGTAATCATTATGCATTCTGACTCTGAATTTTATAGTTTTGACGAAAATGCCGCTCTGTATGAAAACTTTATTAAATATAAAGCGGACTATGGATATGGTGAAACTCATCCTTCCGGAGTTGTCTTCGAAATTATCCGCCGTGAAGCGCTTCCGGTTATGGAAAATTTGCGCGTGCAGAAAAAAATTACTGTTTCACGCAATATTTTTCACGATATCGCAGAGATAGATTTAAACATGTTCGATATAGAAAATCTCTATTCGTCTATCAATCTGCGGACTCACCGGCTCAGTTTTTTCAGTGATACTCAGCAAAGTATGTATACCATTTCCCGGGTAAAAGAATTGCTGCAGGGTAAGGTTTATAATGATGAGGTAACTTTTAAAACCATGGCGGAAATTATAGAAGCCAACCCGGTTATGCTTCATACCATACCGAAATATTTCGAACTGGAAATAACCACTGAGTGCCGTCAGCGCTGCATTTTCTGTCCAAGGACATTAATCGCACCGGAAACTGCATATATGGAAAAAGATACTGCCGGTCAGATTATAGAAAAAATTACTTCTTTTTCAGATAAACCGGTTTTTGCGCTTTCGGGAATGGGTGATCCTCTCTGTCATCCTGATTTAATTGATATTGTTGGTATGATTACCAACTCAGGAGCCGAGTGTATTATTGAAACTAGCGGGGACGGACTTACCCGTGAAATGGCCGACCGCATTATCGCTATGCCGGACGGCGGAAGAGTAAGTGTTATTTTTTCAATTGACGCCTCACGTGAAGATCTTTACACTGCGCTGCGCCCCGGCACAACACCGTTTTATGATATTCTCGATCAGATTACCTATACACTGCTGCGGAAAAATTCAAATACCTGGGTGCAGATAGTCAAGATGAATGAAAATTTTTCACATCTTGTAGAGTATCATGCATTTTTCGAGAAATATACAAAGAATATTATTATTCAGAAATATAACCGGTATGCGGGTATGCTTCCGGAAAGACGGCAGAATCCGATGGAACCATTTGAAAAAATACACTGCTGGCACTTAAAAAGATCAATGTATATTGATGTGCGGGGGAATGTCCGCATGTGCAAGCAGGATGCGCGAACAGCGAATCCGTTAGGTTCATTACCGGAGCACGCTTTGAGCGACATTTTTGCCCATCAGCACGACGCGCTCGCGAAACATATATCAGGCGGGCTTGATATGTGCAGTTCGTGTGATGAATACTACACGTTTACTTTCTAAACGAGTCTTTTAACTCTTCAATTCCTTCGGTAATACTCTTTACGGCTGTTCCGGTTTTTTCGTTTATTTCATCCGAGATACGTTTGATTTTCCGTTCCCGCTCTGTTGTAAGGTGGAAGAGTTTCCCTCTGTAGTTAAAGCGGATATAATCAAACCAGGCGCCCGCTGCTATTCCTGCGCATGCAAGAAGCAGTACGACTATAGAAGGCCGGAATTTCATTTTTTTGTTTCTTCTGCCGTTTCTTTGATAAATTCTTTTGTTTTATCCAGTGTTTTCACCGCACCTTTTCTGAGTGCTTTCTGCGCATTTTGGAGATCTTTTTCTCCTTTTGAGGTGAAATTGATATATTCCATTTTATAAAGAATAAACACGCCGATTGCAATGATAAGTATTAGATAAAATAGTTTTTTCATACATTTCTCCTTTATATAATGTATTATAATATGAAAATGAATTTAATCTTCAGGTTATGAAATATGACGATTTTTTTGAGGTGGGAGAAAGGGTTTCAACACGCGTTTTCAGATGGACGTTTGCAGTCTGTCTTCCTGGCAGCCTTCTGCACTCGTCAATCAGAAAAAAAATGCGACATCCTGTCGTTTTTTTCTGATTGACGCCCTCTGAAAATCGCGTAGTTGAAACCCTTTCTCCCACCTCAAAAAAATTCTCGTAAAATCTATTCACTACGCTATAAATTCAGTTTAATTAATGATATAATGATGCATAGTAAATCAAGGAGAAATTAAAACTATGGGTGATTCTATACAAACTATACAAAACACACCGGCAGTTTTTGCGGTTATTGCGGGCTGCTGCGCGCTACTATTCGCGTTGTTTAAAAGCATCTGGATAAACAAACAAAACGCCGGTACAGATAAAATGAAACAAATCGGTGCAGCCGTACGTGAAGGCTCTATGGCCTTTCTTGCCAGAGAATACAAAGTGCTCGCAATATTTGTAATTGCTGTTGCAGGGCTTCTCTTTGCCGGGTATCAGGGTAATACACGACTTGTCGCACTTTCATTTATTATCGGTGCGTTCTGCTCAGGTCTTTCCGGCTTTTTTGGCATGAGGGTGGCGACAAGTGCGAATATGCGCACTACTGAAGGCGCCAGAACAGGCCTGTCCCACGCTCTGCAGGTCGCTTTTTCCGGCGGCGCAGTTATGGGTATGTGCGTAGTCGGTTTGGGTATTATCGGTCTCGGTGCACTTCTTCTTGTGTATTCATCTTTTTTCGGTGCCGATCTGGCAAGCCTTAAAGATACTGTGTTACCTATGATAAACGGTTTTGCGATGGGAGCGTCTTCAATTGCTCTTTTCGCACGTGTTGGCGGCGGTATCTACACTAAAGCAGCTGATGTCGGCGCTGACCTTGTCGGGAAGGTTGAAGCCGGTATTCCGGAAGACGATCCCCGTAACCCCGCTACTATCGCAGATAATGTGGGAGATAATGTCGGTGATGTTGCCGGTATGGGTGCAGATTTATTCGAGTCATATGTCGGCGCTATCGTAGGATCTATGATTTTGGGCGCCGCTGCTGCTTCAGCGCCGCTCGTTACACTCCCCCTTATAATTGCGGGAACAGGCATAATAATTTCTATTCTTGGTACATTTTTTGTCCGTGTTAAAGAAGGCGGCAGTCCGCAGGCAGCTCTCAATACTGGTACTTTCGGTGCCGGAATTGTAATGGCTGTGCTTACATGGTTCATCGTCCGCAAATTTGCACCAGAAACGTTCGTTCTTGGCGGTACACAATATACTGCAAATGGTATTTTCTGGGCAACTATTGCCGGTCTTGCGGCGGGTATAATAATCGGCATGCTTACCGAATATTACACCGCCGAAAATAAATCACCTGTACAAAAAATCGCCCGGGCAAGTGAAACCGGTGCTGCTACAAATATTATCGCCGGTCTCGGAAATGGTATGCTTTCTACGGCGCTTCCTGTTGTGTTTTTAGTCGCGGCAATTCTTACAGCTTATGCGTATGCTGGTTTATACGGTATCGCCATTGCAGCACTGGGTATGCTCGCAACTACCGGAATACAGCTTGCAGTTGATGCATATGGTCCAATCGCTGATAATGCAGGCGGACTTGCGGAAATGGCCGAACTCGGCCCAGAGGTCCGCAAGCGAACAGATAAACTGGATGCTGTCGGCAATACTACTGCGGCTATCGGAAAAGGTTTCGCGATAGGCTCAGCGGCTCTTACGGCACTTGCACTTTTTGCGGCGTATCGAGAGACAGTAGGGATCAGCGGAATAGACATAACTCAGCCTAAAGTTATGGGCGGCTTGTTTCTAGGTGCCATGCTCCCGTTTCTTTTTTCTTCATTCGCAATGGGCGCGGTAGGCCGTGCGGCATTTGCGATGATAGCGGAAGTCCGCCGCCAATTTAAGGAAATCCCCGGACTTCTTGAAGGCACCGGTAAAGCTGATTACGCAAAATGTGTGGACATTTCAACCAGCGCAGCCATTAAGGAGATGATTGTACCCGGTCTTCTTGCGGTATTGACACCGGTCGGCGTCGGCTTCATAGGCGGTCCGGAAATGCTTGGCGGAGTGCTTGCGGGCGTTACCGTAAGCGGCGTGATGATGGCGCTTTTCATGTCCAATGCAGGCGGCTCTTGGGATAATGCAAAAAAGTACATTGAAGGCGGCGCACAGGGCGGCAAAGGCTCCCCATCGCATAAAGCTGCGGTTATCGGCGATACAGTCGGCGATCCTTTTAAAGATACCGCAGGTCCTTCATTAAATATTCTTATTAAATTAATGGCTGTGGTGTCACTGGTTATCGCACCGTTACTAATTAAATAAAATTTTCAATAGGCACCGTGGAAGGGTTTCGCAATGGCAATTCAGGCGGAGGTATGTTTCTTTCGACGAGGCATCGTACAAGGATTATAACGAAAACTATCCAGGCGGACGTTTGCCTCTGTCATCCTGGCGCCGGCTGCATTCGGCAAAAACAGAAAAAATTCAGCATCCTGTCGTTTTTCTGTTTTTGACGCCGCTCTGAATAGTTCTTCGTTATAACCTTGTACTAATCTGTCAGAAAGAAGTACTAGTCAGCTGCTCTGAGTTAGCCGTTGAGAAACCCTTCTACTGAGCTATAGAAAATATTACCACTACAAGTTATCCGTTTGGGGTACCGATCGGATAATCCCGTCTACTTGGTTGTAAAAAATTCTTCACGAATACAAAAAATTTTCAAGCGCCACAGTGACTTTGAGTAGAAGTACCGCCATGTCGTCCTCTAAAGGATAAAATTGAATTCCTGTGCTGAAAAAAAAAAGATAATAGTAAGTAACTTTTACCATTACAGCAGACGAAATATACAATAGGGCGCATCTGAGTAAGAGTGAATAAAGACATCCCGGATTGGCGTCCTGAAAAATCCCTTTCAACCAGGGAAGGAATCATACTCAAGGAGGAGTACAATGATTATCAATCACAATTTATCAAGCATCAACGCAAACAGAGTGCTTGGTGCGAAAAACCTTGAAACCGACAGCAACATGCGGAAACTTGCGTCAGGTCTTGCTATAACAAGAGCCGGCGATGATGCATCAGGTCTTGCGGTTTCAGAAAAAATGCGTGCTCAGATTCAGGGCTTGGGACGTGCAGAAAAAAATGCGATGGACGGCATATCCTTTATTCAGACGACTGAGGGATATCTCGGCGAAACAACCTCAATTTTGCAGAGAATCCGCGAATTGAGCATACAATCTGCAAACGGTATTTATACCGCTGAAGACAGAATGCAGATACAGGTGGAGATCAGCCAACTCGTTGATGAAGTCGATCGTATCGCAAGTCATGCTGAATTCAACGGATTAAAAATGCTTACTGGCCGATTTGCTAATCAATCATCAGGAGGAACACCCACTGCAAGTATGTGGTTTCATGTTGGCGCAAATATGGATCAGCGGATACGAGCGTATGTGGGAACCATGAACAGCAAAGGACTGGGGATACGAAATCCCGGCAGCGACGAAATGGTTTCTGTAAGCGCTCCTGAAAAAGCGAATCGGACTATTGGCGTTATTGATGAAGCTTTGAAGAAAGTCAATAAACAAAGAGCCGATCTCGGAGCGTATCAGAACAGACTGGACCATGTAACAAAAGGCGTGGCAATTGGTGTTGAAAATCTGCAAGCTGCAGAAAGCCGTATCAGGGATGTGAATATGGCATCTGAGGTATCGGATCTTGTTAAAAATCAAATTCTAACACAATCCGGAGTGGCAATGCTCGCCCAGGCTAATATGAAAAGTCAGGCAGTGTTGAGTCTGCTCAGATAACTAAGAGCGGTATCCTATATCCGCTGGGAAGAAACGAAGCCCCGCGCCGGATGTATTGATGTACACCAGGCGCGGGGCATTTTTATTTCATCTGAAAATAATATTTTTTGAACTGCAACATGGCTATAACTTAGAAATAATTACTTAAAAAATTGTTATATTAGCCGAAAATGAAATAACGAATAGATTAAAAAGGGTTCAAACTGATGGAACTATCACCAATTTTCAACCAACATTCTGCAGAAAAGGCAGGGTTTAATAATTCTTATAAAACTCTGTCAGGGAAAAATGATAATAATGATGTTGATGAAGCCGATAGTTATGAAATAAAGGATCAAAAATCCGCTATTTCCGGAAAAGAAAATTTCCATGCAGAAAAAAAACAAACATTTTCTCAGTTCCTTGTATATAAAATTGCACCTGGTTACAAAATTATTTCCGTTTCATATGAAGTGGATTATTCCGGGATGTTTTATTCCGGGCAGATATAAATTAACTATCGGTTTAATTATCTTTCATTTTACAGGTTATAATTCAGAGCATTCAGTATTGCTGATAAAAAATACATTTGAAAGATAGAATTTACAAACCTCATCCGGGTATTATCGAAAAACAATCAACAATATATCTCGCATTAGAGCAGTACCTCAATGAGAGGGGAATGCCTTCCTTTCAACACGATCCAATCACGCATTCGCTTCTTGGCGCAAGTAAATATATCCGCAGTATTTTCATGCTGCAGATTTTTGAATCCTTCGGGAAAGATTGGAAAAAATATGTCAATATATGTGTTCCTTTTGAAATTCTTCATACCGCGACATTAATACATGATGATCTGCCCTCGATGGATAACGCGAACAAAAGAAGAGGGAGAGAAAGCTGTCATATAAAGTACGGTGAAGCGGCGGCAGTACTGGCCGGTGATTTTCTTTTTGCGGATTCCTTGCGATATTTTATTACATCAGCGCGGAATATTAACTTATCCAATGCACGGATTGTAGAAATAGTAAGTATATTAAGCACTGGTTTATCGGACATCACGGCCGGACAAGCCTTGGAGTTGTACCTGAAATTTCATACAGTATCGATAGACGACTGTTTTGAGATAATTAAAAAAAAAACCGCATGCTTTTTTCAGATGTGTTTTAAAATATGCGGAATAACCATGGAGATAAAAAGAAAAAAGCTTGAAATCCTTGCTGAGGCTGGAAATTATATTGGGATAGCATTTCAACTGACTGATGACGTGCTGGATTTATACGGTGCGGAAAAAAACGAAGGGAAAAATATCGGTGCGGATGGGCGGAACGGAATTCGGACAATTCCTGCTATTGAAGGATTGGATAGAACTTTAGAGTATATAAATTCAGCAACCGGTAAAGCGGTCAGTATACTGAACAAGGTTATCAGTGATCAGAGTCCGGTATTACATGCTCTGAATTATGCGATTACGAACCGCTTACCGCATTATGATGTATTCGCAGATGCGAAGTAATCTTATCCGGTGGACACCACGGCAAGATTTTTTACTTTTTCATGACTTATATTCATTTGTATTGAAAGGAGGCGGGAATACTCTCCGCCTTTTTGCGAAAGTTCGCTATGCGGACCGTCTTCCACGATAGTACTATTTTTAAAAACCAGTATTCTGTCAGCATGAAAAATTGTAGAAAGACGGTGCGCGATAATGAATGTAGTTTGTTTGCCTTTAAATTTTTCAATTGCTTCCTGAACTTCGAACTCTGTTTGTGAATCAAGAGCTGAAGTCGCTTCATCCAGTATCAGCATTTGTGGTTTCCTCAGGAGCGCACGCGCAATGGATATCCGCTGTTTTTGTCCTCCGCTGAGACTTGTGCCGTATTCACCGACGATGGTATCGAATTTTGCGGGCATCTGCATAATAAATTCATATGCACCCGCGTCTTTGGCGGCTTTGATAATGTCATTTTCATGATAATCGCGGTGTGCATATGAAATATTTTCACGGATTGAGCCGGGAAAAATAATTGCCTGCTGTGTGACTACACCGACTTTCTGTCTTAAACTGCGCATATCAATTTCTGAAATGGGTATTCCGTCTATTTTAATAATACCTTCGTCAGGCCGGTAAAGACCAAGAATGAGGTTAACAAATGTGCTTTTACCCGAACCGGATGAGCCGACAAGAGCGACGGTTTGTCCGGATTCAACGGTGACAGTCAGGTCTTTAAAGACCTGTTGTCCGTCAGGAAATGAAAATGAAACATTTTCAAAATGTATTGCCGCTTTTATTTTCTTTACCTGTGGTTTGCCGATATTATATTCCACATCAGAAGAATCAAATATTTCGCGTATGGAATCAACTGCTTCATTGAAGCGGGTAAGCATAGGGAAAACATTTATCAGCTGAGTTATCTGATTGATAATCATTGTAATGTACTGCAGAAAAAGGATAAGGGCACCAAGTGAAAGACTGTTTTTGATAACGAAACTGCCGCCTATTGCAACAATTAGTATCGAGAAAATTTGAGCGGAGCAGCCAACCACAGAACCGAAAAAAGAGGTATAGTACTGGAGTGTCCGGGTGCGGATGAGTTCTGTCCTGCAGCCTTCCTGAACTCTGTTGTATTCCCATTCTTCTTCTCCATGCATCCGGGCCAGATCTTTAGTCTGAATAAAGCCGCCGATAAGCCTGTTAAGCCGTTCATTCGCTATTCTTAATTCGTGTTGACTGGATTGCATTTTTGATACGATTGCTTTATAAAAAAGTACATAAACCGGAATAATGAATAAATACAAAAGCAGCAGGCGTATATTTGTTACTGCGAGGATTGTCAGGGTAAAAATACTGATAATGAGAAATTGAAGAATATGTACGATAAATTGTGTGGCGAAAGAATCGATCTTTTCCATATCAACCATAAGTTTACTGAAGATCCGGCCGGAATGAAATTTTTTGTGAAATCCGAGGGATAATATCTGCAGTTTTTGAACAAGATGTCGCCGAATATCTTTAATAGCCCTTTTGATTACATCGGCTTCTGTGTTGAGAGCGTAACTTACGTGAAAAATTACATGAAGAATAAAAAGAACTGAGGTAAATAATAACAGGATAATAATTGATTTCATTTCTGCTGCGGGTATATAGTTGTCAATAATAAAACCAATGATTACCGGGGGCAGCATATGGGGAATTAGTTTTAAGACAAAAAAGACTATTGTCCAGGCAATTCTCTTTTTGTATGGTTTGAAATACATGAGAATGTAGATAATATTATCCCGGATAGAATATTTTATTCCCATAATTGTTTAAAGTTTTAAAGTGTAGAGAATGTTTTTCGGCAGTTTCATTTGAGTTGAAAGAAGTTCAGCATAGTCTCCGTTTAGATCGATCAATGCATTGTGAGACCCGTTCTCGGTAATGCGGCCGTCTTTAAAAATGAAAATACAGTCTGTTTTAAAAATAGTGGTAAGTCTGTGCGCAACAATAAATGCGGTCTGTCCGCCGAGCAGACCGTTAATTGCATTTTGTACTTCATGTTCTGATTCACTGTCAAGCGCAGAAGTGGCCTCGTCGAGGAAGAGCAGTTTTGGTTTCCGGAAAAGAGCCCGGGCGATTGCAAGACGCTGGCGCTCGCCGCCTGAAAAATTCGATCCGTTTTCAAGTACTATTTCTTCGAATTTTTGAGGTAATTTATTGATAAAGGAATAGGCATGTGCGCGTGTAACTGCGTCAACAAGATCGGAATTAGACAATACCGGGCGGCCATGGGTAATGTTTTCTTTTACGGTACCGCTGAAAAGAATTGTGTCCTGGGAAACAGTGCCATAGTATTTCCGCAACGAGTTAAGATTCCATTTTGACAGAGGTATACTGTCTATGTATATTTCACCTTCCGTGGGTTGATAAAGCCCGAGCAGAAGCCGGATGATTGTTGATTTGCCGGAACCAGAAGGGCCGACGAGACCAATGGATTGACCTGGCAGGATTTCAAAAGAAATATTATCAAGGACTTTTTTACTGCTTCCAGGATAGTAAAAAGATACATTTTTAAAAAGCACATGTCCTTTCACCGTTTCTTTCGGTGTATATGATCCGGAATCGGGCATCTCAGGCATATTCCATATCTCACGGATCGATTCGATTGAGTCCCGGAAAAGAATCATCTGAGGGTATTGACTGAGTATTGCATTAAAGCAGCTGGTAAGCCGGGACATATATTGGACAAATAAGATCATTTCGCCTATTAAGAGATTCCCCTGAATAACAAACCATGAGGATATTCCCAGTGAAAGAAGAAATGCAATTTGGTTATTTGCATATACTGAGCTGCCGAATAAAGCGCTTTTCCGGATAACCTGTTTGGAAGTTGATACAATTTTAGTATTGTGCGCCTCAACCCGTGCACTTTCAAAAGATTCTTCCCCATGTACACGGGAGAGAAGACTATTCTGAACAAACAAACTGAGCGCCTGACTGAAGGTTTCAATTGCGACCCTTGCATGCCGCTGAGTTTCCCGCAGCTTCCCGGTGAGAAAGTATTGCCCCAGGGAGAAGATGGGTACAAGTAGTGTGATAATTAGGGCAAGTTTAGGGTTTATAAGGATGAGAATTAAGAGAATAAAGAGAAAACCAATGCCGGTGTTAATCATGGAACCGAGGAATCCCCCCATAAACTGGACAATATTGTTGGTGCTGAGAGTAATTCTGGCAAAGATGCGGCCGCTGGGAAGGTTGTCGAGGGCTTCCTGCCGTGTGCGTTGAAGTTTTTGAATAAGCGCAAGTTGAAGGTTTGCTCCGGCAGTTTTTATTATTCCCGCAGTTAAATGAGCCTGCCATGATGCATGAAAGAGTATATTCATAAGAGAAAGAAATAATGCAGCAGCAAGACAAAGGTAAATTCCGTCGAGATCTCCGGTCGGTATAAATTGATCGATGATAATTTTAATCAGAATGGGAAGCGCGCAAAAGGGAATAACTTCAAGTGCAATTAAAAGAATGTTCCATACGTATTCCCGTCGTTTAAAATTGCTGAATGAAAGTATAAACCGGATTTCATTGAGGAAGGATTGTGCGTCCTTCTTCTGGTCTGTGTTTTTATTGGGCATTGAGGAAATACTGCATGAGTGTTACCTGATCCCGGACAATTTCACATATTGCAGTAGTATTCACTCTGAAAAATTCTTCGCCGTCCAGTAGATTCACATGCACTTCAAACACTGTTTCACCTGTTTCGGGATGTTTAATTGCGAAGTTTGATATGTAAATTACTGAACCGGAAAAAATGCGGTACCACATATAATTATAAATGCGTGATTTAATGTAGGCTTTGCAGCCGACTTTAATGAGCACATAAGTTTTTTCGGTTACGTATGTCTTGAGATAAAGATTTTCGGTAACGGCAAATTCGTATAATGGTGTACCAATTTCAACTTTATCATATTCTTCAACCCTGAAACGGATTAGTTCGCCGTTAAATGGCGCTCGCGAAATAAGATTGTTTTCGAAATGAAGGCTTGCGTCAACCCTGAGTTCCTCCTGCTTGAGTTTAAGCAGCAGATCTTCAAATTGCTTTTTTTTAATTATTTTATCGAGGTCTTCGCGGTTTGCATTAGAAAAAATAGTAATTTCGTGTTCTATTCTTTGTTTATGCAGTTCGGCAATTTTTCTGTTTTCAGCAGCAGACATTGTATCGAGAAAGGTAAGGATTTTATCTCCTTTGCTCAGACGGTCGCCTTCTTTTGCTAATTTCTCACGAACAATGGTGCCGGCCAGTACACTGCTTACTGTGACCTGGCGGGGCGAATGAATGACACCTTCTAAAATAAGTTTCCGCTCGATCCTGATAAAAATAATTGCAAAAATAGAAGCAGGAAGAAGAAGCAGCGCAAGGTATTTTGTGAATTTAATATAACGGTCTTCCTGTTCAGTGAGCATACGATATTATACAGTTAGAAAATAATTACCGCAAATGTGTTTTTGATGGCACTCTGAATTAGCCGTAACGAAATCCTTCCGCTCAGTTATGGAAAACAATACTATTATATGTTAATTCGCTGCTTTATTTAATCGGATCTAAAATCCGTTAACATAGACTATTCAAAAATCAGCGTGAATTCACAAGTTCATTGAGACATTTGACATGTTTTAGAAAACATGGTATAGTTATTGCTGGTAAGCCCGCATAGCTCAGTCGGTAGAGCATTTCCATGGTAAGGAAAGGGTCAGCAGTTCAACTCTGCTTGCGGGCTGCAGGATTGCTAACACAACGAAAAAATATTATATGAGCGTCAAAAATTTATGAGGGAAGTAATAATACTTGAGTGCACGGTTTGCGGTAATCAAAACTATACCACATACACGGATAAAAAAAAAAATGAAAAGAAGTTGGAGTTGAAAAAGTACTGCAAATTCGACAAAAAGCATACAATGCACAAACAAGTTAAGTAACTATCTGCATTTCTCTGATAAATAAATGTCAGTTATTTTTTTTGACGACTGGTATTATGAAAATCATGTATGGGCCAGTAGCTCCAATGGTAGAGCAACGGACTCCAACTCCGTTTGTTGTAGGTTCGAGTCCTGCCTGGCTCGTATTTGTATTTGAAAAAAATCTGACTTTTTTGTCTGATACTATGGTGTAAGACGAATTTATGAACATTGTGCAAAAAATAATTCAATTCGCCCGTGAGTGCAAATCAGAATTAAAAGACAAAACCACCTGGCCAACGAAAGAGGCAGTCTGGAATTCAACAGTAGTAGTAATTGTCTCTATAGTTCTTGTGTCCGCTGCTCTGTTTTTTGTAGATTATGTAATAGCAAAAGGTATTACTTTAATTACGGTCGAGTATGTCAGCAATATTAAAAAAGTTGTTAAATGGTATACATTTCTGCTTTTTGTTTTCCTGGTGTTCGCAGTTCCTATTCTTTATGCAAAAATCAAGAAACGGTACCTCGAATAGTATAAATTTTCAATATCGCGGCAAGGGATACAGGCAAGGGAGTAATAATGACGGATCATAAGTGGTACATTGTGCATACGCAGTCCGGAAAAGAGTTTGCCGCAAAGGAAGCTCTCGAGAGAAAAATCAAAAATGAAAATTGTGAACATATCAGCGAAGTTTTTGTTCCCATATACAAAGAAACTGTTTATAAAGATGGTAAAAAAAAAGTTGTTACCCGAAAATCATTTCCCGGATATATCTACATCAAACTTTTTTTATCAAGGGACACAATGAAGTTTTGTACAGAGACACCCTTTATCAGTCAATTTGTGTCTCAGGGAGAAAATCCTCCGTTGCCGTTGGATGAGAAGGATGTGCATGGATTACAAAACAAGAGCGAGTCTAATGTAGACACTGGTACGGTCCAAATTGACTTTGAAGTAGGGCAGAAAGCACTCATTATTGACGGGCCGTTTAATAATTTTCATGGGACTATTAAAGCAATTTATCCGGATAAACGGAAAGTGTGTATTAATGTCGAGATATTTGGGAGAACTACCCCGGTAGAAATCGATTATTTTAAGGTAAAGAGAAATTGATTTTGTATTCAGAAATGAAAAGAGGAATATAAATGGCAAAAAAAATTAAAGGCGAAGTAAAAATACAAATTGAAGCCGGGAAAGCAAATCCTGCACCTCCGGTAGGAACCGCATTAGGGCCTATGGGCATAAATATTATGGAGTTTTGCAAGGCTTTTAATGAAAAAACTGCCCAAAATGCTGGCCTGATTATTCCTGCCGTAGTCACGGTTTATGAGGACAGAACATTTTCGTTTATTTTAAAGACCCCGCCAGCTTCTGTATTAATCAAAAAAATGTTAAAGTTGACCAAAGGGTCAAAAGAGCCTAATAAAGCAAAAGTCGGCACCTTGACGCAAGTACAACTCGAGGAAATTGCTAAAGCAAAAATGGAGGATCTTAATGCCTTCAATTTAGAGGCAGCTAAAAAGACAGTTGCCGGGACAGCCCGAAGTATGGGTGTTAAAGTAGAAAGCTAGGTAAAAGATAGGTAAAAGGTAAGTACAGCTAAATTCATTTAAAAGATTTTATAATTGTATGGCATTTTAAAATCAGGAATTATCAGTCAGCGTCAGTATCAAAAACAGGAAAACGTATGAAGCACAGCAAGCGGTATGAAACAATTAAAAAAAACAAGGGAGAATACGGAATAAAGGAAGGGGTCGAGTTTGTATTAAACGGATGTAGTTGCAAGTTCGACGAATCCATCGATGTTTCATTTAATCTTAATCTGCAAAAAAAACACAGTATCAGAGACACGGTTGTATTTCCGCATGCTTTTGGAAAAACGGTGCGGGTGCTTGTTTTTGCCAGGGGCAGCAAAGCTGAGGATGCACGCGCCGCAGGAGCAGATTATGTCGGTGACGACGATTTAATTCAAAAAATTGCTGATGGGTGGGTTGATTTTGATGTTGCCATTGCAACACCTGAAATGATGAAGAGTATTGCAAAAGTTGCGCGCATTTTGGGAACAAAGGGGCTTATGCCAAACCCCAAAGCAAAGACGGTTACAGAAGATGTCCTGCAGGCAGTGAAAGCAGTAAAAGCCGGACGCAGAGAATGCAGGGCAGATGCAGCTGGCATTATCAATTTCTCAATAGGGAAAAAATCAATGAGTGCTGAAGCGCTAATGGAAAATTTTGACGCATTATACACAGTAATAACAAAAAAGAAACCAAGTGATTTAAAAGGTGATTATATCAGGTCAGTTCATATTACCTCTACGATGGGCAAATCTGTAAAAATTGGTAAAAAGAATTTTAAATAAATTTCAAAATTAATCAGAATAAACAAGGTTTTTAAAAGTTGTGATGAAAGGCTGAAGCAGAACAAATAAACAACTGATGAATATCAGGCAATAGGACGAGTAAAGTGGTTAAAACAGAAAAAGAAGAACAAGTAAAAGAAATTACAGAAAAAATCCGCGACAATGCGATGATATTTTTTAATTATCAGGGTGTTAAGGTGTGCGATCTGACGTTCATACGAAATGAAATCAGAAAAAACGGCGGCAGTGTAACTGTAGTAAAAAATACATACCTCAGGCGTGCGCTGATGAATCTTGATATTGATGCAGGAAATGAATTATGTAAAGGAATGCTTGCGGTAGCCGCGGTCAGAGATGATATATCTCAAGTCGGAAAAATACTTCTTGATGCAGATTCAAAATCTCTCATTTCAATCAAAGGCGGCTTTTTCAGCGGAAGTATTATTACTTCCGAGTACGTAAAAAAACTTGCGAAAATACCGAGTAGAAACGTTCTCTTGAGTATGTTAGTTGGTTGTCTGCAAAATCCCATTAATAATTTTGCATCTGTTCTTAGCGCGATTGCAGCTAAAAAGGAATGAAATGGTTCGAAAACCGTTTGTTAATAATAAATAAAAATCAAAGGAGATAAAGATGGCCATTGTGAAGGAAGATTTTATCAAGGAAGTTGAGAGCATGACAGTGCTCGAGTTAAACGAGCTTGTAGAGGCTCTTAAGGAAAAATTCGGAGTGAGTGCAGTAGCAGTTGCCGGAGGTTCCGGTGCATCCGGCGGTGATGGTTCTGCAGCGGCAGAAGAAAAAAGTACTTTCGATGTTATTCTAAAGGAAAGCGGCCCGAATAAGATAGCAGTTATCAAAGAAATTAAAGCGATAACCGGCTTGGGTTTAAAAGAGTCAAAAGATTTTGCCGACAACCCCGGTAAAGCAATAAAAGAAGGACTGGAAAAAGCAGCAGCGGAAGAAATGAAAAAGAAACTTGAATCTGCCGGCGCAGTTGTCGAACTCAAGTAATTTTTTGACAACGGTATTTGTTTTTTGTTCTTTAGTCACTATAGAAACCGGGAAAGAAACTGAGAATACTTTGGTTTCTGTTTCCAGGTTGGAATCATAATAACTATTTTCATACGAAATGCACATGCATGAGAGGTATAAATGCAGAAAAAAGTAAAAGTACCGGTTGAACTGAAAAAGTTCAATATAACCGAGAACGGACGTGTCGACTTGGGCCGAAAACCAATTGCTTTTCAAATTCCTGATTTTAATCAGGTACAGGTTGAGTCGTATAAACAATTTTTACAGGCTGATGTATTGCCTGAAAATAGAAAGAATATAGGGTTACAGTTCTTATTTACCTCTAGATTTCCGTTTTATTCAAACGACAAAAAAATACGTCTCGAATTTGATAATTACGTCATAGGAGAACCAAAATTTTCCATAGAAGAGGCAATTGAAAAAGATCGTAGTTATGTTGCTCCGGTGAAAGCAACCATTAGATTGATTTTAACTGAATCGGGTGAGATTAAAGAACAGGAAATATTCGTATGCGATGTCCCTCTTATGACCAATGAGGGAATTTTTATAATTAATGGAGCGCTGCGTGTCGTTGTGTCGCAGATTCACCGCAGTCCTGGTGTAATCTTTGATTATAACAAACGTTTCAGCATTTATCATTCAAGACTTATTCCGGAACGTGGACCATGGATTGAATTTGAAATAGTTAAAGAAATCATGTATGTGCGTATTGACCGAAAGCAAAGAATACCTGCCACAGTATTGTTGCGCGCATGCGGTATAATTGGATATCGGGAAATTCTCGACTTGTTCTACACAAAAGAAACAGTCACCCTTGAAGCAGATATACGATCGAAAGAGGAAAATGCGCAAATTAAATTTTATGATGTATTAACTGGAAAAGTACTCGCGCAGGATGTCATTCTGAATTTGCCTTCGTCCGATGATCAATCAACAGACGAAGGCATTGAACAAAACATCAGTCCTGCCGGCACTAAAAAGAAACCGGATAAATCGGGAGCCCCCGGAAAGCTTACAGATAAAGATTCAAAAAATATTATCAAAATCGGGACGCGTCTTACCAGAGAAATAATCGATAGTATTTTAGATTCAGGAATTCAGACTATTGAGTGCATTAATGCTTTTGAGATGGAAAAGGATAGTGTTATTTATAATACGCTGGAACGTGATAAAATTTCCACCCAGGAAAATGCCTGCATTTTTCTGTACACTGTAATCAGGGCATCTGAACCACCTTCAAATTCGGCTGCTAAGTCAGAAATGCTTGTAAGGTGGAAGTGTACAAAATGCGACGAAATTCATGATTCTTTTTTACGCCCGGCCGTGTGCGCAAAATGCGGTGCATCTGAAGACAAAATCGAACGGATTGATAAATCGATCTTTTTTAACAGCGAAGTGTATTCGTTAGGACAAGTCGGAAGATATAAAATTAATAAAAGGTTCGACTATTCTGATCCCGACACATCTGAGGTGTTGACGGTGCGAGACATCGTACATACCATGAAATATCTGCTAAAAGTCAGGACAGAGGAAAATCCCAGTGATGATATCGATCATCTCGGCAACAGAAGAATAAGAAGCGTCGGTGAGCAGTTAACCAATCATCTCAAGGTTTGTTTTGCCCGTCTTGAAAGACTGGCGAGGGAGCGGATGACGATTCATGACCATAACACATTCATACCGCAAACACTCATCTCCATAAAACCTATTACTGCGGGAATTAAAGAATTTTTTGGTACGGCGCAGTTGTCCCAGTTTATGGACCAGACTAATCCTGTTGCGGCAATTACACATAAGAGACGATTAAATGCGTTGGGGCCCGGAGGTCTCACAAGAGAGCGGGCAGGTTTTGAAGTGCGTGACATTCATTATACCCATTACGGTAGAATGTGTCCGATTGAAACACCTGAAGGTCCGAATATCGGCCTTATTCTGTCATTGGCAACATATGCAAAAATAAACGAATATGGGTTTATTGAAACTCCATACTATAAAGTAGAAAACGGCAGAGTAACTGAAGAAGTTGTATACTTGTCCGCAATAGAAGAAGACCGATATTCAATTACACCGTATACAGATGAGCTCAATGATAAAGGCGATTTTATTGAAAAAATGATCCCAACCAGAAAACAAGGCAACTATCCAATGTCTTTTCCCAAAGATGTTAATTTAATGGATGTGGCTCCTGCGCAGATTATTTCCATAACAAGTTCATTGATTCCTTTCCTGGAACACGATGATGCAAACCGGGCTCTCATGGGTTCGAATATGATGAGACAGTCTGTTCCTCTTTTATTTCCAGAATCGCCTATTGTTGGAACAGGAGTAGAGGGAAAAGTTGCTGAACAGAGCGGTTTCGTAGTACGAGCTGATGCTGATGGAGAAATTATTTATGCAGATAACAGCCGTATTGAGTTGAAAGAAAAAGGACGTAAAGATCCTTATTGCTACAATCTGAAAAAATCAATGCGAACCAATCAGGATACATTTTTTAATCAACGGCCGATTGTTGAAGAGGGACAAGCCGTTAGTAAGGGTGAGGTTATTTGTGATGGTTCAGCAGTAGAAAATGCGGAACTTGCGATGGGTTCAAATGTGCTCTGCGCCTTCATGTCCTGGGAAGGGTATAACTATGAAGATGCAATACTTATGTCAGAAAATCTAATAAAAACTGACAAATATACTTCAATTCACGTAGAAGAATTTGAATGCGAATCCCGTGAAACAAAACTGGGAAAAGAAAGTCTGACTCGTGATATACCGAATATTTCTGAAGATGATTATCGGGATTTGGACAATGATGGAGTTGTGCGTATCGGTGCGAAAGTAAAAGCAGGCTCTATTCTCGTTGGAAAAGTAACTCCGAAAGGTCATACAGAAATTACACCTGAGTATAAATTACTACATTCAATTTTTGGTGAAAAAGCGAGAGATGTTAAAGACACTTCTCTCAGGGTGCCGCATGGTACGGAAGGTGTAGTTATCGGTGTTAAACTTTATACACGTGAAAACAGAGATGATCTGAAACCGGGTGTAATTCAAAAAGTTAAAATTTTCGTCGCAAAAAAAAGACGGCTCAGGGAAGGAGATAAGTTTGCCGGAAGGCACGGAAATAAAGGCGTAGTCGCGCGGATATTACCGGCTGAAGATATGCCTTTTATGGCCGATGGAAGGCCGATTGATATTGTCCTTAATCCTCTGGGTGTCCCGTCGCGGATGAATTTAGGGCAGGTGTATGAATTAACACTTGGCTGGATTGGACATGAAATGGGTGTAAAATTTTCCACACCTGTTTTTAACGGTATTAAGTGGAACCGAATTCAGGAATTATTACGGCTGTGTAATTTGCCTGAAAGCGGGAAAACCACTTTGTTTGATGGGAGGTCGGGTGAGCCTTTTTTAAATCAAATAACAGTAGGATATATGTATTATATTAAACTTGCGCATCTTGCTGATGATAAAATTCATGCAAGATCAACCGGACCGTATTCTCTTGTAACACAGCAGCCTCTCGGAGGGAAAGCTCAATTCGGAGGACAGCGGGTCGGAGAAATGGAAGTATGGGCGATAGAAGCCTATGGTGCGGCAAATATTCTACAGGAGTTCTTAACTGTTAAATCAGATGCAATGGAAGGAAGGACGAAAATCTACGAAGCAATAATTAAGGGCGAGTATGTTTCTACACCGGGAGTTCCTGAGTCATTTAATGTTCTTGTGCAGGAACTACGCGGCTTAGGTCTGAAAATAGATATTTATGATGTAAATAACAATGAAATAAATATCACTCCGAATAAAAAAGACCGCGATAAAAAGAAGCGTTTGATTTAAAGATTTTATTATAGTTATTTTGTTAAGATTATTACCAGGAACAAATAAATGGAAAAACCCGAAGTTTTAAATTATGACCGTATAAAAATTGGAATAGCCTCTCCGGATGAAATTCGAAGTTGGTCATACGGAGAAGTATTGCGTCCGGAAACAATAAATTACCGGACGCTTCGTCCAGAAAAAGACGGTTTGTTCTGTGAAAAAATATTCGGTACTACAAAAGAATGGGAATGTTTTTGCGGTAAATTTAAAAGCATAAGGTATAAAGGTGTGATTTGTGACCGCTGCGGTGTTGAAGTAACTCATTTTAAAGTACGCCGGGAACGTATGGGACACGTTGAGTTATCTTGTCCGGTTGCACATATATGGTTTTATAAAGCAGTTCCGTCCAGGATTGGTCTTCTTCTGGATATTTCAGTATTGACCATTAAATCTGTTCTTTTCTATGAGAAGTATCTGGTAACAGACCCCGGGGATGTGCCTGATCTTAAACGATTCGAATTATTGACCGAAGACGATTATTATAAGAAAAAAGATGAATATGGTGATAGTTTCAGAGCTGGGATAGGTGCGGAAGTAATCCGTGAGCTTCTTATGGAACTCGATCTTGAAGCTGAGTCTAAACATCTTCGCGAAAAAATGAATTCTTCAAAATCAGTAATAGATAAACGGAAGTTAATCCGGCTTGGTTTGCTTGAAGATTTTATTAACTCTGCCAACCGTCCAGAGTGGCTGATTATGGATGTGATCCCTGTTATTCCGCCTGAATTGCGCCCAATGGTGCAGCTTGAAGGAGGAAGATTTGCTACTTCTGACCTGAATGATCTTTACCGTCGTTTAATTAACCGTAACAATCGGCTGAAAAAACTCATTGCTTTAAAAGCGCCAGATATAATAATAAAAAACGAAAAACGTATGCTTCAGGAAGCAGTTGATGCTTTATTTGATAACGCCCGGAGAAAAAGATCTGTGAAAGGAGCAGGCAACAGACCGCTTAAATCATTATCGGATATATTAAAAGGAAAACAAGGAAGATTCAGACAAAACCTACTTGGCAAACGTGTGGATTATTCAGGAAGATCCGTTATTGTGGTCGGGCCGGAGCTGAAAATGCATCAATGCGGATTGCCGAAAAAAATGGCTATTGAGCTTTTTAAGCCTTTTATTATGAGGAAGCTTGTTGAAAGGAAACTTGTCTTTAATATTAAAAGCGCGAAAAAAGTAATTGATAATGAGTTTCCTGAGGTGTGGAGAATTCTCGAAGATATTGTTCAGGATCATCCTGTTTTGTTAAACCGCGCGCCAACGCTACACCGGTTGGGTTTTCAGGCGTTCAGTCCTGTGCTTACCGATGAAAAAGCTATAAGGCTGCACCCTCTGGTCTGTACTGCTTTTAATGCTGACTTTGACGGCGATCAGATGGCGGTACATGTGCCGCTCAGTTCAGATGCGCAGATAGAAGCATGGACTTTGATGCTATCTGCTAAAAATTTATTGGATCCGGCAAATGGAAATCCAATTGTTAATCCAACGCAGGATATGGTGCTTGGCATATATATTCTTTCAACCACCAAAAACAATGTACCTGGAGAAGGGTTCAGGTTCGCTGATAAATCAGAGGCAATTCTGGCTTATGAAAATGGTATTGTGCATCTTCAGGCAAAAGTGTTAATTAATAGTGACAAAGGATTTATCGAAACGACTCCGGGAAGATTAATTCTGCAATCCATTTTTCCTGAGAATTTCGAACCAGTAAATGCTTCCATCAACGACAAGCAGTTAAAAAAGATCATAGCAAAAATTAATAAAGAGTTCGGGACGAGCGCTACGGTAGATATCCTCGATAAGATAAAAGAAAATGGTTTTCATTTTTCAACAGTCTATGGCAATACGATTTCAATAGATGATATCGTTATTCCGGAGGAAAAAAAAGAGATTATCAATTCTGCACAGGAAGAGGTGTTCAAGATACATGAACAGTACCGGAACGGAGTAATTACAAATGACGAACGGTATCAGAAACTCATCTCGCTCTGGACATTTACAAATGATCGTGTCACAGATGTAATGATGCAAGTACTCGAGAAAGACAGAGAAGGACATAATCCTCTGTTTATTATGGCAACATCCGGAGCGAGAGGAAGCAGGCAGCAAATACGGCAGCTTGCGGGGATGAGAGGATTAATGGCAAAACCTTCTGGGGATATTATCGAAATGCCGATTATATCAAATTTTAAAGAAGGATTGTCAGTTCTTGAATACTTTATCTCCACACACGGCGCGCGGAAAGGATTATCAGATACTGCATTAAAAACAGCGGACGCGGGATACTTAACCAGGAAGCTGGTAGATATCGCGCAGGATGTAGTTGTGGAAACCGAGGACTGCGGAACCATAAACGGAATAGAAATGTATCCTATTATGATCGGAGATGAAGTTATTGAAAAGTTATCGGATAGGATAACCGGAAGATATACTGCTGAAAAAGTGGTAAATCCATATACTGATGAAGTCATTCTTGAGCCGGATCAGGAGATCACCTGGGCGATAGCGCAGAAAATTGATGAACTGGAGATTGAAAAAGTTAAAATACGTTCCGTAGTAACTTGTGATTCACAAAGGGGGGTTTGTAAGCTTTGTTATGGCGAAAACCTTGCAACCGGCAGATTGGTGGATATCGGAGAGGCAGTCGGTATTTTAGCTTCCCAATCTATCGGTCAACCCGGAACACAGCTGACAATGAGAACTTTTCATATCGGCGGTACTGCATCATCAGAAGTAAGAGATCCGGAATTTAAACTTCCCAATGATATTGTCATAGTCAGTGTTCCGGAAAACCTCATCAGAAATAGTCAGAATAAACTGGTTGTGCCCAGACGCGGTTTTATGACTATTGCGTCAGTGTTCAGCGCGTATAAGGTCTCTCAATATGATAAAATTTCGGTCAAGAACGGCCAAAAAGTAATCGCAGGAACTGAAGTTGCTGTAAGCGGTGACGGAACTCCGCTGACCGCAAAAAAAACCGGATTTGTGTATATAAATAAAAGTACTGATGCGCTCATGCTCATCAGTCAAACCTATCAGGTTGTGCTTGATGTCGGAGCTGTTTTTGTAAAAGAACCTGGTGAACTGATAAAAGCTAATACAGCTATTTATCATTTTGACCCTATTACTGAACCGATCATAGCAGAAAAAAGCGGTAAGATCACTTATTCAGATATTATTCTGAATAAAACAATGAAAGAGGAATTAGACGAATATACTGCGATAAAAGTAAAAAAAATTATTGAGGCAAAAGAAGATAATCTTCTTCCGAAATTGTTAATTATTCCCAAGAAAGGTGTTACGCTGGAAGTAGATCTGCCGGCAGACATGATATTGTATGTTGAAGACGGAGAATATGTAGAACCTGGAAAAATTCTCGCAGGGAAAGTACGTGTTGCCCAAAAAACGAGTGATATTACCGGAGGTCTCCCGAGAGTACAAGAACTCTTTGAGGCGAGAAAACCTTCAAATGCCGCGGTGATAGCCGACATCGATGGTGAAATCGAGATTGGTCAGACAGTCAAAGGTAAAAGGCACATACAAATAAAAAACCATGCCGGCGATGTGGTAAAACATGTTGTTCCTACCAGCAAGTCTCTGCTTGTCCGGAATCATGACGAGGTGAAAGCCGGTGAGCCCTTGTGTGAAGGCAATGTTGATCCGCATGATATTCTGCGTGTATGCGGTGAAAGAAGACTCTATGAGCACATTGTTAAAAATGTACAGGATGTATACAAAAGACAAGGAGTCAATATAAATGATAAACACATAGGAATTATCATTCGGCAAATGCTCAGAAAAGTCGAGATTGTTAATCCCGGTGATACTTCTTATATTAAAGGGTCCTTCGTTGATAAATACAAACTGCGGGAAGAGAATAAACTTGTGCAGGACGAGGGCGGTCAATGCGCAATCGGGCAAACAATTTTACTTGGATTAACAAAAGCATCCTTGAATACAGAGAGTTTTATTTCATCAGCTTCTTTTCAGGAAACAACTAAAGTACTGACAAATGCTGCCATTAAGAACAGCCGTGATGAATTAAGAGGGTTGAAAGAAAATGTAATTATCGGGCATAAAATTCCGGCGGGAACTGGTAAAAAACTTTATCAGAATATTAAAGTATATAAAGATACTGTAGGGGATTTGGATTTCATCGGAAACGAAAGTGATGATGATATTGAAAGAGTGCCTACGAAATTACATATACAAAGCGGATTTGACATTACTGACGACGACGATGATGATGATGATGATGATGAACTCGAAGAAGATTCAGAAAAAAATAAAAAAGATAAAAGAAAAACCAGTGATAAAATTGTTAATGTGAAAAGGGGCGAGGATCACGAAGATATCGAGGACGAAGACAGCGAAGATATCGAGGACGAAGACGACGAAGATATCGAGGACGAAGACGACGAAGATATCGAGGACGAAGACGACGAAGATATCGAGGACGAAGACGACGAAGATATCGAGGACGAAGACAGCGAAGATATTGAGGACGAAGACGACGAAGATATCGAGGAATAATTCTCACGTATATATATGGGGTTTACATACTCCATCTACGCACGAATAAATTTTGTGCATATGATTGTCAAAAACGGGTCTCCTAAATTACTGTAGTTTGTCCAAATGGTCGTGATTACACCGGCCGAGGGTAAATTGAAATTAAGCAGCAGGAATCAGCCTGACGGATGACTGGAGACGTTCTCCCCAATCCTGTATAGCCATTTCCATAAAAATAGTACTTAGAATTTTGGAAAAAAATTTACCTGGTCTTTCATTATACGCATGATTTAATTTTTAGTAAAAATAAGGTTATAGGATTTATATACACCTGGCAATGAAGGCAAATGATCTGCTGAAAATAATCAAAGAAAAATACACCACAAACGGCGAAAAATACGGTGCGCATATTTTCGATTATTCAAAATTTCTGGATCGCTACGATTCAGCTGTTCAGCAAAAAATCGATGATAAAATATTTCTTGAAGGCGAGCTATGTGCTATTAATGATTTTTTACTACGTATAGAACAAAAAGAAAATCAAAAGCCAGCAGTATCCCCAACGGATCAAATACTATCAGAATATGCGTCACGTTTGGAAAAATATCAGAAAGTGGAAATTTCCGGAAATGCTCAGCCGGAAATAGAATATCTGCTTGGTTGTATGATTGATTTCAATCAGGAATATCTTGAGCCATTCCTTAAATACTTGCACTTTATTAAAAACAAAGAGGCGCGTCAGTACGCGATAACTCTCGAAAATATTCAGTATGAATTAATGATTCAGAAAAAGGGGAAACTGCCAAAGTGTTTTCTCGAATATCAGTATCGTATCAGTAAGTTGCAGTCCGGAGACGAAATAGAACGAATGGGTCATGTTGTTCTGAAATCAGCTATTCAGTTTTTAAACACTCTGAAACAGGCTTTATATTTGCTGCAGGATAATAAAAATGACGTCACTATTCCAGGTAAAAATTTAATTTCCGGAATTGATTCAATTGACAATTTTCTGGATCTCTGCCGGAAACATATTGAACAAATCGTATTCGATTTTCGTCTTAAAGGTCTGATATAATGAGCTTTTTTAATCTTCAACGCACTTGCTCAAAAACAGCGGCTAGACGTGGCAGTATCAGCACTTTACATGGGGCAATTGAAACACCTGTTTTTATGCCTGTAGGTACGCTTGGTGCAGTTAAAGGTGTATTATGGAAAGAAATGGATGAAATGCAAATTCCGGTATGTTTGGCAAACACCTATCACCTGTATTTGAAGCCGGGCCTTTCGGTTATCAGGGAAGCAGGAGGTCTTCATCGTTTTGCTAATCAGAAAAAACCAATTCTCACAGACAGCGGCGGATTTCAGATTTTTTCGTTATCCAAATTAGCTGAAATATCCGATGAGGGATACACTTTTCAATCTCATATTGACGGAAGTGCGCATTTATTTACGCCGGAAAGTGTTATCGAATATCAAAAAACGCTTGGCTCAGACATAGTGATGCCTTTGGATGTGTGTACGTCTTGGAAAACAGATAATACTGAAATTATTAAAGATACTAAAAGAACCATACTCTGGGCGCATCGATCAGCAGAATATTTTTTGAATACACAGTGCGATTCTCGGCAGAACTTATTCGGAATTGTTCAGGGTTCCGGCAGTCGGGAAAGCCGATTAATGTGCTGCAGAGAACTATCCGCAATGCCTTTTTCCGGATATGCAATTGGTGGATTATCAGTCGGGGAAACTAAAAAAGATTTATATGAAATGACGAAATACTGCTGTCAAAACTTGCCTGTGGATAAACCGCGGTATTTGATGGGAGTAGGAGCTCCGGAAGATATTGTAGAATGTATCAGATGCGGAATCGACATGTTCGATTGTGTGCTTCCAACGAGAAATGGAAGAAATGCAACTGTGTACACTTATAACGGAAAAATTCTTCTCCGGAATTCAGAATATCAAAAAGATTTCAGTCCGATCGATAATACATGCAACTGTTATACGTGCAGCAATTATTCCAGGAGTTATCTGCGGCATTTATTTAACTGCAAAGAGATGAATGCGAGTATTCTTTCTTCCATTCATAACCTTTTTTTTTTAATCGGCTTGTGTCCGATATCCGAAAGGCAATTGAGCAGGATGTATTTTCTGATTTTTACAGTGATTTCATGAGGAATTACAATTGAATAATATTCTGAAATTATTTGGTTTCTTCTTCCTCGCCGGGTGCGCCAATCAATCCTTGCTGCAGAAAAATGGAATTCTTGAATACGAAAGTTCTCTTCCGGGAAAGGAAAGTATTAATGCTTCATTGGCAAACTATGAAATGATCCGGAATGATATGAGTATCTCCCTTTCAAACCAAAATTTTTCAAATATACTGGACATCGGGCTTAAATTTTATGAGATTTTCGAAAATGATGACGAATATGGTTTTGTTAATTATTATCTCGGATGTGTACTCGGTTACACTGTTACAAATGACGCGTGGAATCATTATTTTAAACAATTGAATAAAAATCAGAGAATGCAATTACGAATACGCTTGATTAAAGCGGATACGGGAAATATTATACCGGTGTATTCAAATGATCATCATGAGTTGATTATCGAAAACCGGCAGGAATATGAATTAGAAAAAAAAGTAATATCCAGAAAAATTAAATCTGTTATCAAACCGGCAGAAAACAAAAAAACATTTGATAAAAATTGGTCATTTTTAACTTTTATTTATAAACGGTACCCGGATTCAGACGAAGTAAGTAAAATTGTTACAAATGAACTCTATTTTCCCAAGAAGTATCAAAGTAAAAAAAACAGTGATGAATATACTGAAATGAAGGAACTGTTTGCACTAACGGCTCCCGGCACTGCGGAAATATCAAATATATCTCTTAGAGGTGATTTTATCAATGTGCGCAACAAACCGAATAATTTATACTCACGGAAAATTGCATCATTGGAATTATGGGAGGTGGTAGATTTGCTTTTTTTATATACGAATGTGAGTGATAATTCAGTGTGGGCAAGAATTTCTTTCAGAAACGGAACCATAGGTTTTATCGAAGAAAAGTTTCTTGATATGGCTTATGAATTACCCATGGCAAATGAAACAGATATTCTTCTAAAAGGGATTGATGAGTTTTATAATCATAATTATTTTCGTGCTGCCGAGCTTGTAGCTCCGCTGATTAATAGCAACCTTAAATTTTCCGAAATTGAAGAGCGTGCTGTAATTCTATTTTTCAGAATTTGCGGAAAAATTGCTGAGAGATATACTGCTCTTGACAGTAAATATAAAAAGTTTGTCCATGCAAATCCTTTGTTTTTCTCATATGATGCCGATGAAAATCAAATAATTCAAAGTCGTAGTTTATTTCAATATATGGTAAAATTAAATAATGATAGCAGGTATTTACATTTATTCAGGAATTAGCCTGAATATTCGATATCAGTATCAGCGCAATAAATATGAAGTCCGGAGAAGATGAGCTTGAAGATACAGTTGACAGGCTGCGGTCAACAAAACTGAATCGTCGTATCAGACTCGTGTTATATGATACTATAAATGCCTTGCGCGCGATGTTATTCAGACGGTCGCCCGCAGGAATCATTGACGGTCTCACGCGGGAACTCGCAGAAATGCGTTATAATTACCAAAAAATTTCCGAACAAAATGAGCAGCTGCGGGGTGAAAGGAATGCATTGCAGCACCAGCTCACTGAACTGTTAAACGGAGTCGACCTCGATGCAATTTCAACACTGCAGCGAAACGCCGCAGAAGCCGGACGCTTGATGCATGAGCGCAAACATTTTGAACATTTAATCAGTGCTCTCAGAATTATTGTAAGCCGATTCAGAATCAATCGTCTCTTTGCTCAAATGGAAAATGAATTTTCCGATGCAATTGATTCGTTTCAAAGAATAAAAATTTTACGTAATTATCTTTCAAAATTTTCAGAAATTATCATCATTCAAAAATATATACAAAATTTCATGTCCGATAAAGAACTAGTAAAAAACAAAGCTGAAGTAGAAAATCTTTTTCAGTATCTGAGACAACAGATGGATTATACTTCCGATTTTTTACTGCTTATAGAAAGAAATGAAGATTTCTTTTGTGAAGAGAATCAGTAATATGCGTTATATTAATTTTTTTATATTTGAGAAACCTACTATATTGAAGGAAGAATAATGACTAAAGCTGAGCCGGATATGAAGAAGGACCTGAAACCGCAATTAAAGATTGAAAAAGGGTTGGAGATTCTTGATGACTTGGTAAAACGTCTGGAAAGCGGGTCTCAGGATCTTGATGATTCTTTTGTAATATTTGAGAAAGCCGTCAAAATTGCTAAAAGATTACAGAAAAAACTAGAAGAATATGAGCGAAAAATTGAAATAATTACTGATGCTTCTGAAAAAGAAGTCAAACTTAATAAATTTGATGAGTATACAGAAAAAGAGTAAAAAAGGTTTTATAATTACCGAAAAGTAAAGCACTGGAGAAATAATGTACGGTCGGGATAAAATCGATACCTATAAGAAACTGGATGTGGGGACTGCTGATAAGGGAAAACTCGTGGTAATGCTCTACGAAGGCGTAGTGAAATTTCTGAATATTGCTGCAGAAAACATGAATTTCGCAACATATGATGTCGTCAATGAAAATATACAAAAAGCCTCTGATATAATCGACGAACTCAGATTAGCCCTCGATTTTAAAGCAGGAGGGGAAATAGCACAAAAACTGGAAAGTATATATGTGTATATACTTGGCAGGCTTCAAACAGCAAATATCGAGAAGTCTAAAACAATTGTATTGGAAGTTAAGTCATATCTTGAAGAAATGCTTGAGTCATGGAAAATTGCCGCCAAGACTAATACTGCTTCTAATTCGTCCGGACTTAACCGCGGCGGGTTTTCCTTGAACGGGTAACAAACGTGTGAGCAGGCAATTAAATTCAAAGAAGCAGGAAGAACAGATTTTTGAATTATTGATAGTTCAGTATAATAGTATTATTAATAATAACTTTACCAGCGCTGCGATGATTAATAGCTGTATTCGTAAAATCATCAGAGAGAACATGGGGGCTATTTCACGTGATGTGTTTGAAAAAATACGTTGCGATTTTAAAAATAACTTTAAACTTCTTAAAAAAAAAATGCAATTTGAAGTAAATTTTAACAAAAAGATACTTGGACACTGAGCTTTCTTTCGATAATAACCATCCATTAATCATTTCGGATGGGATATACTGGGTCGGGTATTTTGACGACTATTACGATCTGCACTGCAATCCATTTATAATTACCGATGGCACTGAGTCGGTTATTATCGATTCAGGGAGCAGACCAGATTTCAGCCGCATGGTAGTTAAAATTTTAGAGCTCGGTATTAATCCGGCGGACATTGTCAGACTTGTGTACTCACATTACGACCCCGATGTATGCGGTAATGTGCCTAATCTGGAAGCGCTTGCTGCGCAATGTGCAGAAGAGTCAGGCAAAAAAGTTAATCTCAGAATAATCACTCATTCGTCAAATGTGCCCTTCCTCTTTCATGTCGGCGCGCGCAGTGAATTTGAAATTCTTAACAATATTCAAAATAAATTTGTATTCAGCTCCGGCCGGACACTTCGTTTTTTTCATGTTCCGTTCTGTCACGCCGCGGGCAGTTTCTTTACCTATGATGAAAAAACCGGTGTATTGTTTACTTCTGACCTTTTTGGAAAATATTCCGTACGCAGTGATTTTTATTTAACACTGCCGCCAAAATGTCTGCAAATCTGCGGAATGGACTGTTCAATGCATAATCAAAAAAAAAATTGTCCGCTCGATGACATGTTCAAATTCCACCGTGAAACTTTCCCTTCTGCTGCTGCTATACAATCAGCAATTGCAACTGTCAAATCTCTTGATGTCCGGATCATAGCACCTCAGCACGGTAGTGTAATAACCTGTAAAGACACAATAAACGCCGTGTGCCGAGGATTGGCAGGTCTTTCCGGGATCGGTATAGAAAAACACCTCCCGCGCGCATAATTATTTTTTTTTCTAATGCGCATAAATCATAAAATCATCTCCGGGATTCTTAGCGGCACCGACGAAAATATAGACAGTGCGCGGGAGATAATACTCGCGCGTATTGAAGAGATTGCGAAGATAACGGATGATGAAATTCATCAGAAACTTCTTTCATTATTGCTTCTTAAAAATGCTGAAATGAGCCGGGAACTGCAGAAAAAAAACAGTCTTATTATGGAATATAATAAAGAACTTGAAATGCTTAATCTGCAAAAAAATGAATTTCTCGGAATCGTAGCCCATGATTTAAGAAATCCTCTTTCCGTTATTACTATGTATACGGATTACATTCTCGGTAATACCGAGGCAACGCTTCCTGAGAGTGTCGTAGAGCTGTTAGGTGTCATTCAGCGATCCAGCTCTTTTATGCTATCACTAATTAACGATCTTCTTGACTTTTCTAAAATTGAGGCCGGTAAACTCACACTATCGAGAGAGACAGTTGAATATTCCGGATTTCTTTCGGAAATACTGCGCATTAACGGAGAACTTGCAAAGCAAAAAAACATGATACTTAATCCGATTATACCTCATGGCTTGCCCATGGTGACAATTGATAAGAATAAAATTCAGCAGGTAATAAATAACCTTATTTCAAATGCATTAAAATATTGCCCTGCAGATACAGAAATCACTGTTCGGGTATATGCTGATTCAGATTTTGTTTTTACTTCTGTTGAAGATCAAGGTCCCGGGATCCCCGAAACAGATCTGAAAACAATTTTCACACCATTCAAAAAAAGCTCAAATGCGGCCAGGTCAGGTGAGAAAAGCACCGGTCTGGGCCTTGCGATTGTAAAAAAAATTGTGATTGCACTTGGGGGCACAATACGTGCTGAAAATCTGCATCCCCATGGTATGCGGTTCCTCTTTTCTCTTCCTCTCGGATAAATTCCTGCTTATACACTAATCTTAAAAATGTAAAGCTGCGTATACGGAGATAATTATGAATAATACTGATTCAAATATGATCGCTCAGAAAATTTTACTTATTGATGATGACGTTTGGGTGACAGATCTTATCGGAAAAAAATTAACCGGAGAAGGATATACAGTCGCTGCCGCAATTAATGGCAAAGACGCGCTTGAGCTCAGCGCGTCATTTAAGCCTGATGCAGTACTTACCGATATCAACATGCCGGTAATGGACGGATATGAATTTATCAGGTTATTTAAGAAAATGCCTGGTAACATGCTTATACCGGTAATTATTTTATCTGCGCTCGGGAAAGAAACAGACATTCTTAAAGGCTTTGAGTACGGCGCAGATAATTATATGTTGAAACCAATTAACCCTGCATTGGTAAGCGCCAACATTAAAAACGCACTTCAACTGGTAAATAAATTTTCGTCAATCAATACCCTCACTAAACTTCCCGGGAATGAAGCTATCAGTGTTTTTATAAACAGTAAACTTGCCGAAGGCGTGCCGTTTGTATTTTGTTATCTCGATCTTGATAATTTCAAGGCGTTTAATGATTATTATGGATTTAGTAAAGGAGATGAAGTAATTTTATTTTGCGCGGATTTGCTCAAAAAATATCAGAATACAGAAGGCGTATTTTTCACAGGGCATATAGGCGGTGATGATTTTATACTCATCGCCGGTATTCATGAATATGAAAAAGTTTTATCAGATTTTATAGTTGAATTTGACAGGGGCATTCCTTCATATTACACTGCAAAAGACCGTGAGCGCGGATACATAGAAGCAGCCAACCGTCAGGGACTTATTACCAAATTTCCTCTCATCAGTCTCTCAATTGGCGCGGTGCCCACGAATGAAACAGAGTTTCATTCCATTGTTGATATTTCTGATACCGCGATAGAAGTCAAAAAAAAGGCGAAGTCGCTTACCGGCAGCCACTATTTTATCAACAAACGAAAAGAGCCGGTTAAAGTAGACAGGGATAAATTAAAACAAATTAAAATATTAATTTCACCTCGTTCATCAGTTAATTTGCGTATAATCGGTCATATTATCAGACCATTCGGATTTACAGTTATAGAATCAGGTGATGCGCGTGAAAATTTTTTAAACGAATATAAGTTAGTCGAACCGGATATTCTTTTTATCGATGAAGAAACGGATATTGCCTGCGCGCTCATCAAAGAAATTCGTGCGCACGAAACTGCGTTTTCAATGCCCCGTGCGTTTGTGTTGGTAATGTCCAAAACGACCATTGATCAGGCACGCATCGGCGCACTCATTGGCGCCGGCGCAGACAATATAATTTCAATTCCTGTTAAAAAAGAGCAAATACTGCAGAAAATAAAAGAAATTTTAATTGCAAAATACAAGTAATGAAACCTTTGCAAAGCATAGGTTTTTGAATGTACCATTAACTTATTCTAAAAGGATTATAAAATTACCGCCGGATAAATTATCAATGGTTTTTTTGTTTGCATGAATTAATTGTTTGTTCCGGTCAGTTATCACCAGTTTTGTCCTGTCGTCAGAGACAAGTTCCAGAGCTTTAATGAAGAGCGTTCTTTTTTTATTATGTAAAAGGATGTTATTTTCCGCCAGGTTACGGATGTACCGGACATACAATCCGGATGTATTTGTAAACATTGCTGCGGTGAGCACGGGTTCCTGTTTAATTGTGTAAATTTGCGGGAAAAGGCATGGAGAAAAGTTTAAGCCGCGCACGTCAACGATTATCTGTTCAAAAACGGTTTCATAAATATCGGGACTTTCAGCAGCAGGAATTTCTCCAAGCGGCGGAATTAGAAAATTCAGATTATTGACCTTATTGTTGCCGGATATTCCGGATAAGGGCAATGTCCCTTCCACTAAAACAGTGTTGCGGTCAATGAATTTTATTTCATTTACAGAAATATTCCTGAGAAACAGGTTCAGTTGCTGATAAAGCGCGGGATTAAATTCGCATAATCCGGAAATGGTATAAAAAAAATTGACATTAATATGTTTTACTATTGAAAACCCGTTTGCATACAGTAATCCTTCTGCTTGCGCCTGAGCTTTGTCAATTGTATAGCGTTCATTCCCTCCGGCTTTATGGACAGCCTGCGCATAAATATACACAACCCCTTCTGTCCAGTCAATGTATCCTATATCGTCAAATCGTTGTATTGAACGATAAAGATAATTAATATCATAGGAGTAATTGACAATTTTACTTATCCGGGGGTGCGCGTTTTTTGTTTTTGGACTTTTAAAAACTGCATAGATAGTGACCACGCGCCTGGTGTTATCCGGATACCATTTAATGTCCGGAGTCATTTTCTGCCAGGCGGCACCCCGGAAGTCAGGATGATTGGAAATTTTGAATTCGTACGCGTGCGGACAGTGAAGAATAATTTTTATTTGAATAGGTGCAGAATCAATTTCGCTGAACTCAGCGTAAATAAAAGGTTCAGCTTCTTTCCATTGCTGGTAGCCGGTGAAGATATTTGTAAGCGCTTCTGAGGCAAATGTGCTTTGAATAATTAAAAATAAAAGAAAAAATAATTGCAAAGTCTGCAAAGAATATTAAAATGAATTATTTGTGTCGCGAATTTGAATAATAACCGGCACAGGAGGTGATTCGCTTTCAACTGATACACCCGCATAACTGCATATTATCACTTTGTCGCCCGGACAGCCTTTACGCGCTGCGGCTCCGTTAAGTCCGATTTCGTTTCCATCTTCACTGCCTTTTATTACGTATGTGGTCAGGCGTTCGCCATTATTGATATTGAGCACGTCGACACGTTCAAAAGGAGTAAGTCCTGATGCTTTGAGAAGCTTTCCGCCTATAGTAATGCTGCCTTCATAGTCAAGCTTTACAAAATTGAGCGTTGCCCTGTGTATTTTATTTTTTAGGAAATAGGAAAACAAGAAGTAACTCCATGCAAAAAAAGTGTTGAATAACTAAATGATAAAACCAAAAATTTTATACTCACCGTTTTCTTCGAGAATATCGATTTCAGCATTTTTTGTAATGGTTTTAATTATTGAGCCGTCACCGGATGAAACCTCCTGAATGTCAAGTTTTACTTTCAGAAAGTAATATTTGACAGACGTTCCTTTTGAAAAGGTTTCGTCCTCGAATATTTCCGAAGGAACGGACGGCAGAGACGAGAGTTTCCACGTAAGGTTTTCAAAATTTTCCATAAATTTAAACATGTTGTGCCCGCTGACAAAAAAAAGATAGTCGAGCGCTGAGATCTGGTTCAGGATAAGCTGGTCGATTTTCTTTTTAATATCTTCCTGATTGAGGTACACAATTTTTACACTTGAAGAAACGGCGCGCATGGTTTTTTCTTTATCGCGCTGATAAATCGCCGTCAGGAACGTAGATACCAGTCCGTTGATTTGCTGCTGGTGTTTTGCGGTAAGGCTGGAACTGCCTTGTGCCCGCAGAGGCAGTGTGAAAAATGTGAAAACTGCAGCTACGATTAATGTTTTTGTTATGTTATTCATTTTTTTCCTCGGGTAAATATAATTTTAAATCTTATTAAAGTGAAAACCACCATATGTTCAAGGTTCTTTTATGTAGAGTGTTGTGTTGTCCGTTTTAAAGAGCTTGAATTTGGTTTTCATGAAAAAAAGAGATTCGGAATGCCCTAAAAAAAGGTAGCCAAACGGTTTAATTGTATCATAAAAAGATGAAATTACTTTCTCCTGCGCAGTTTCGTCGAAGTATATTATCACGTTGCGGCAAAAAATACAATCAATTTCTTTAAAATTGCAGGCATTCATTAAATTATGATAATCAAATCTGATATACTTTTTTATATCCGGATTTATTTCATAGCCGTCATTCATGTTTATAAAGCACCGCGCAAGTATGTCTTTATCGATTTCGGACAATTTGTTTTTTTCGTAAAAACCCTGTTTGGCGGTCATCAGTGTCCGTAAACTGATATCGCTTGCGTGTATGGTAATATTCCAATTTTTGTAATCAGGAAGCGTTTTGATTATGGAAATAATCAGTGAATAAGGTTCTTCTCCTGTTGAACATCCCGCAGACCATAATTTCAGTGTTTTTGTAGACGAATTGCGCTTGTATAAATCAGGCAGAATAATTTTTTCGAAAGCGGCGAAGTGTGCCTGGTTTCTGAAAAATTTGGTAAGATTCGTAGTAATAGAATCAATAAAGCCCGTAATCTCCTTTTTATCGGATGTCAGCAGTTTTAAGAATGAATCATGATCGGTTAAACCATGCTGCTTCAGCGCGGTATTAAGCCGGCTTTCGAGGATGCTGCGGTTATACTTGGTGAAGTAAATACCGGATTCTTTATAGATTAATTCTTTATATTTTAAAAACCAGTCATCGGAAAGCAGCATCAGTCAAATCTATTTCTTAAGAACACTTGTCAGCCGCTCAAGTACCTTTTTTCGGTCAATCGGTTTAGTAATGAAGTTTTTTGCACCGAGCATAAGGGCCTTTTTTACTACATCTTCTTTGCCAAGTGCGGAAACCATAATTATTTTTGCATTTTTATCAAAGGTAATTATCTGTTCTAATGCAGAAAGCCCGTCTACTTTTGGCATTGTGATATCAAGTGTGACAAGATCAGGGCGTAATTCCTTGTACAGCGCTGTTCCTTCTTCGCCATCACACGCGCTTCCGCACACGTCAAATGATTCCGAAACCAGTATTTGTGTGAGCTGCTTGATGACAAATTTTGAATCGTCAACTATTAATACTCTGTATGGTTTATTGTCAGGACTAAGTCCGTCGGGTCTTTTTGTATTCAGGTTTGAAAGTTCAAATCCTTTATGCATGGTTTATTCTCCTTTTAATAAATAGTTATTCTTCTATGTATACAATAACCTGCAGTCTGCCAGCTATTGTGTCAATCGTCACATTCATAGCTTCATTTTCAGTTTTGATCTGTTCAGCAATATTAGCATCAGATAGAAATTCCGGAGGGGCTATGTCGAGGTCTATCTCAGCGGCGGATAGTTTGGTTACTGCAGAACCGCTGAGCATATTGCCGAATTCCTGAATTATTGACTGGGAGTACTCGTCCCAGTTATCGATTTTTTCGCCGGAAAGCTGCGACGCAATTTGGAAAGCGACCTCTTCTTCCATGTTGATTACGACTGCTGATCGCATTTTGTCTTTAAACCGTATCCGGATGCTTACCCCGTGAAGTATGGTGTCTTTATTCAGCAGATCTATATTGCTTTTGGAAACACCCTCCGGTAAAAAATTTTTAATGATGTCGTATGATGCTTCGACAAAAGGATTAACCAATTCAAGCTGCATATCAATTCCCGATTATTTCGGTAAAATTTTCCGAATCGGCTTTCAGGCCTTCATCAATGAATGAGTTAACGTCGAGAATGAATGTGATAGTACCATCTCCGAGATTTGCAGCGCCGGCGATGCCGCGTACATTAAGGAGTTTGTGTTTGATTGCTTTGATAACAATATCCTGTTCGCCGATAAGTTCATCAACGATCAGTGCGCATTTATTCGTATCTTGTGAAACAATAACCGCGTATTGTTCGTCTCTATGAGACGGATAAAGATTAAACACTTTATCAATGTGCAGCACACTTATTACTTCGTCACGTACAGAAATTACTTCTTTACCTTCTATAACCTGAAAATCGTTTTTTTCGAGACGAATTGTCTCTACAATGCTCGTAATGGGTATGGAGTAGATTTCTGTGTCGGATCTTACTAGGAGCGCCTGCATTATGGTGAGTGTAAGAGGCAGCTTTAACGTCATAGTGGTTCCCTTGCCGGGTTCAGTTTCGACTGTTGCAGTGCCGTTAAGCGATTCTATCCTTGTCTTAACGACATCCATACCTACGCCGCGCCCTGATATTGATGAGACTTCTTTTGCTGTTGAAAATCCGGGTAAAAAAATAAGGTTAATCTTTTCACGTTGAGAAAGTGTATCTTTTCCCTTAACAACTCCTTTTTTGACAGCGCTTTGAAACACATTTTCTGCATCGATTCCTTTTCCGTCGTCATGAATTTTGATTATTATCGTATTTCCTTCATGTTTTGCAGATAAATGCAGCCGGCCGGTTTCAGGTTTTCCCGCTTTTTTTCTATCTTCCGGTGTTTCAATACCATGATCAATGGAGTTCCGGATGATGTGAATTACGGGGTCGAGTAACTCCTCAACTACGGATTTATCCATTTCTGTGGCTTCGCCGGTAATCGCAACTTCAATAAGTTTCTTTTTCTGATGTGAGAGGTCCCGTACAATACGGGGAATGCGGTTGAAGATCTGTCCTACAGTAACCATACGGATTTTCATTACATGGCCGCGCAGGTCGCCGGTTATGCGGTCAAGCTGTTGAAATGCGGTTCTTAAGTTATTACTGATCTCCCTCAGATTGTTAATATTTGCAGCGCATGCGTTCATGTCATCATGGAGCAAAGACGGATCGAAATCGGATAATTTGCTGTTTAGAGACATTTTCTCCTTAAGATTTTCAAAAATCGAAGATATTGTCAAAATACTGTATTGAAGGGATGCGTCAAGAGGTCCGTATCCGGATTTGTTAACTGTCAGTTCACCTACAAGATTTAACATTTTGTCAATGCGTTCAGAATCAACACGGAGGATAGAGTTACTTGTTTTTTTATTCAAAGTAGCCTGACTGTCTCCTTTTTTTTCCGGACTATTGAGTTGTTGAGGAGATTCTGTTATGCCTGAATTTAATTCTTGTGTTGATACTACTTGATTTGGTGATGATTGTATTGTCCCGGTTTCAGGGGCTGTTTCAGTAAATGAACCTGTCTTTTTTTCATTCGCAGAAAGGGGAATATGATAGGGCTGAATATTAATGCCTGTCATCACATCAGTTAACATCACTTTTTCTGTTATTGTATCCGGATGTTCTTTTGTTGAGAACAGATATGCCGCTTTCGGGAAAAATTGATCTTGCTGCAGTGTTTCTATGTCCGGATTTGTAGCGAATAATATACCCAGATCTTTCAGAGAAGCGTACGCCTGTATCGGCGCCACAGTGACCATTTCCGCATCTTTGTTAAACGTAATTACAGCTTCATACAGCGGTCCGTTTTCTTTTTCTGCAAGTTCTAATTCGTTCAGCAGAGAAGAGATTTTTTGGTAAGGAAAACTGTCAGTTTCTGAAAGGGAAGCTGGAGCAGTTATGTTTTTGGGGATTGACGGAGTTGCGGCGGAATTGTCTGCTCTTAATGCAATAGATCTTGCCAATGCGACATTAGATTCAAGTTCTCCGGAATACTCAGTATTGTTTTTCCTGCAGTCAATCAGAGTAGTGAGCACATCAAGACATTTGAGCAGAATATCTGTTGTATGTTGAGTGGGAATGACAGTGCCATCCCTGATTTCAGATAACGCATCTTCCATTGCGTGAGTAAATTTTTGTACGTCGAGAAACCCTACAGTTGCGCTGCCGCCTTTTAAGGTATGTGCGGCGCGGAATACCTCATTTATGGCCTCAGTATTTGCAGGGTTTTTTTCTAATTCGAGGATATTTTCTTCCATCTGGCTGATCATTTCGTCGGCTTCTTCCAGGAAATCTTTTTTCATTTCTTCTAGATACTGTTCGTCATTTAAACTCATAGTACAACCTTTTACGAATTTACTTAATTTTAGCGGACTGATATTTTAAATAATTTCAGGTAATATTATTTTCATCGGCTGAAAACATCTGTATCAGGGTTTATTTCTATTTTTGCTGCCATGCGGAGTTTTTTAAGGTAATCGCTGATGTTTTTTGAAGCTTTTTCTTCGATAATCAGCGCCCGGAATTCGCGAGGTGTTAAAGAAAGATTTTTACCGTCAATGGCTTTTGAATTGATTACAGAAAAAATTTTTATTTCTTCGTCTGAAACCTGCAGGTTTTTATTTATACGGGTGGCAAAATAATATTCACTGATTGCTTCTCTTGTTTTAAGGCCAATGTATCTGTGAAATTCATCTTCGAGGAACATACCTTCGTTTTGCGCAGCATTTAAAACCAGGTACTGGTTTTCGATTTGTTCGAGAAACAATTTTTTTCTTTCAATGTTGTTTTCCAGGAAATCTCTGCCGTACCGGTCATAGCCTGCATATTTTATGGGTAGAAGGTATTCTTCTGTGAATGCTTCCTGTGTGATTGTATACGGTCCTATTTTGACCAGCCATTTACCAGCGGGGTGTTGATAATGTGAAATATCCAAAAGTAATTCCATGCTTTTTTTACGTGCACTGCCGCATGCAGCAAGCAGTACAACAGGGAAAGCAAAAAGTAAAATAGTCCTGGAAATTTTGTTTCTCATTTTAAGAAAATATAATACATGTTAACATATATGCATTATTTATGCAATGAAATCGATGTAAAATGTGGTATTGTCTGACGGCATTATGTATTCTCTTAAGGCGCGGAATTGTTATATGTATGGACTGGCGGGCAATTCCAGAGCCGGGCGGCAGTGGGATTTGTCGGCAGCTGCAGACGGGTACCTTTTAGGATATCGCAATAAACAAATAAATTGTGCGGTCAAAAAGGCCATAGATTGCCGGTTGCCAGAAGTATGTATACCCTCTGCCATGCGTTATAATATTAAGCCCAAATCTGCCGATTTTTTACAATGTTATGGAAAAACATTCAGTGACTATTTTGCGATTTTAATGGAGTACCGCACATACCTGCGTTATACCGCGGATACAATTAACCCGCTCAGTTTCGTAACTGATTTTGATTTATTGTTTAACGGGATTGATTTAGCCCAATTCAACAGACCCGTAATTACTGCGTTTCATCTTGCAGCGCATCCCGGTATTGTCCGGATGTATACACGCGTTAATGAGATACATATTACTTTTCCCTACGCGTCAGAAAATCGAATTTGTGTACTTATTCAGAAATCAAATACCGATAATATAGCATATGCGCAGCAATTCGGCACAAACGACGTTGTATGGAGCAGAACTGCGGTTAAATTATTCAAAACATGCCTGAAATATTCAAAAGCAAAGTCATATGCAGACGCTGCCGGGAAAATATATACCTTTTGTAATTCCCTTTTTTCCCGCGGATTAGTCCAATCAGTCAAGGGGAGGGATTTAATGTATAAAATAGACCTGGTAAAACCGCACAATCAATACCCGATTACTGAGTTTAATACTTACAGAAAAGGATATGGATCAATTGTTTTCAAAATGATCGATAATTCCATTATTATCGGACTTCCGTTCAACACGCATTTTCACGAAATTGCAGGGGGATTGAAAGAGCTTATTCGTCTTCTTGATAATTAATTATCTAAAACAGAGAGAAAAAAAATGAAAAAAAAAAGTGAAGTATTTGAATTAATGCCCGGAACAAAACTGGCCGTTACAGGAGATGTTTCAGTTCTTTTCGGTTGTCCTCCGGAGATTATTAAAGTTCTGATGAATAGTACTTTGCCATTTCCGGATGCAATAATTCTGCCCGATAAATTCGAAGTAAACGGAGTTCTTCAGAATTGTACTGAGTTTCCGTTATACTACTTTTTATTCAGTCTGGGTCACTTTTTTAAAGGTAAAAAACTCATAATCGGCGGAGAAAAAAACGAAGTTGAAAACAATCTGAAATTGCTTAACCTTACTCTTCTTGGTCCTTCACAGGCTGACTATGATTCGCTTCCTCCGTCTCCCTGGTTTAAAAATTTATACGCACAGTCCAGGTATTTATCTCTGAAGCATCCGGTAAAAAAAAAGAAACATGCGACAGTTCAGTCAACAGACAATAACGAAGTATCAATACAGGAGATGATCGAAAAAGTAATTTTTGAGGATGGCATTCTCCGGATAGGTAATATTTTAGTCACACATACGGGATTAAATACATATTCCATCGATGATGTGTTGATAGATTGTAATTTTTCAGATGAACAGGTGCCGCCTTATGTGCTGAATGAAGGGTATGTTCCAAATCTTCCCATGGGTTTCGGAATAGATGTACTTGGAGGAGGTTCCGGATTTACCAAAACAAAGCCATGTTCGTGTATTCTTTTAAACCATAATTCTGATTATATGCTTCTGGACTGTCTTCCTTTTATAGATGCGCAGTTAAAAGCCCGGGGGTTATGTCTTGAGCAGGTCAGCAGTGTGTTCGTAAGTCATATACATGATGATCACTGCAACTTGTTTCCATTTGTACTCAGCGGTCTGAAAATTGACCTCCTTACTACTCAGGAAATTTACTGGATGGTCATACATAAACTCGCATTTATGACAGGAAGGGCACCCTCTGAATTCAAAGAGTATTTTAATTTCATTGAGGTAAAGCCGTATGAAAATACCGCATATTTTGGAATAGATATTCTCCCGCATTACAGTGTGCATTCTATTCCTACAATCGGCGCGGTTTTTTCAAACCGTCATTCCGGCCGCACATACAGCATAGGTTTTTCCGGCGATAATAAAGGGCTTGTAGAAATACAGAAAATGACGAGTGAAGGTATAGTGCCGCAGATTCAATCTTCATATCTGTTTGATTTTTATAAGAAGAGGTTTGACCTTTTGGTAGCAGATGGAGGCAGCGGATTGCTTCATGGCGAACCTCGGGATGCAATAAACTCTGAATCACGCCGTATTGTTTTCCTTCATCTGGAGAATCTTGATCCGGAGTTCGGAGCATCTTTTGCCATCGCCAGGAGCGGAAAGCGTTTTTCCATTCTGGGCGGTAACTCAGAAATGCATTCGATTTTTATGAGTCGTCTTCTGGAACGCTGTTACCCTGGTATACACGACAAATGGATCAATGTTCTTTTAAATGATATGACTGTCCGTTACTATAATTCAGAGGATATCATTATCAGACAGGGTGAAAAAAAAGATGATGTTATTTCAGTAGTGCTCTCCGGACGATGCGCGGTGCTTTGGCATGACGGAAAAAAACTTTCCAAAATAGCAGAAAAACAAGTAGGTGATTTTCTTGGTGAACTGGCAATAATCAAAGGAGATAGTTCCCGTACTGCGTCAATTATTGCTGAGACACCGGTAATTATATGTGAATTAAACGACGATGTATATCTTAATTTTTTAAAGGCCGAGAACAGACTTTCTGATTTTTCTGATCATTTATGGGAGAGGTTTACGCTTGAAAGAGTATATCCTTTTTCTAAATTCTGTGATCCGGTTAAGGATACGATATGCCGAATGGGGAATGTGCTTCTTGTAAAACCCGGCGATGTAGTTTTGATGAATGCCGAAAATTATTATTTTTTATTAAAAGGCCAAATGAAGGTACAAAATCAAAATACGGAACATCCGGCTGATGAAGGATGTGTATACTGCGCAGGTAACGCAAAATCAGAACAAATGTCAAAATTTAAGGCTGTCGGAGAATGCGCGCTGTTTGTTATCTCTAAGGAGAAAATGCACGATTTGTGCAAAATAATTCCAAGGCTGAATTATCATATGAAAGGAAATACTATTAATAAATAATTTCCTGTATGCGCCGCGCCGGGACAGTGGAATTATTTTATTTTAGTAATTTGTCCAGCTCAGTTTTTATAATAATTTCATCGTCGCTGAACAATTTGCTGCGCGCAAAGAAATCAGGAATAAAATTTTTGTCTGTAGATGCATCGATGTTTTCCGGTTCAACAAAATATTCCGGCGGGTCCTGTTCAATGTTTTCATTGCCGTGCCTTAGATAGTAACGTTGAAGAATATCAGCTTTAATATGTACGGGAATATCCTGTGGATACGCAGATTTTTTTTCAGTTTTTTCTGTAGTTAATCCTGCAATAAGAATTGAGAGAATCAGCAGCAGAAGAAGAATGCCGAGTAATAAAAAAATTTTCGGCTCAATCTTTTTTGTAAGGTTATCCGGCAAAACGCTGCGTATCTGGTTAAAAAACCGGCCGGGAAATGTGGTAATTCCCTCAGATAAATCGGGTGGAAGTTTGATTTTCAATCAGTAATTCTGCTCTTCAATAACTTTTATTTTATTTTTTATTCTTTCGCGTACGGCAAAGAAATGAGGGAACGCCTCAAGCGCTTTTTTGTATGCGGTAACGGCTTCAGCGTGTATTCCAAGTGCGTGCAGTAAGTCGCCTTCGGTTTCGTGCACTTCAAAAAAAAACGGGTTTATTTCCTTACAACGGTGAATTGCAGGTAGTAATCCATTTGAAAAATCAGCCGCCTTACCGCTATCAAGGATATTTCTGACCTGACGGATTGTTTCTTTATACTCAAGATAGTTTTGATACCCGCTATTCAGAAATGGGTCCTGGGGAATGATTGTAATGCCTGGAGGTGTATGTGTACGCTGGTCAAAAACGGTGAATGGATCTGCCGGATAGAAAGATCCCAGAAGATGCGGTTTGTCTGATATCCATAAAATACCGTGCTTTCCGTCAAAAATAACTCCATGAGTGGCGATTAAGGCATTAATGGTATTCCGGTTGCCGTTTCCCAGATTTTTCCCGCCTTGCCCGCGTCGGTCTCTCATGATTGACGCAGCAAGCAGATAATTAATTTTTCCTTTATTTTGTGAAAGCAGTTCTTTCATTCGTTCATAGCGCTGTACAGTGGTGTTTCGCAATTTTTGTGCTATGTTTTCCGGATCATCGGTAAAGGGTCCGGAAAGGATGTGGTTGGGGACTATTACTGAATCATTTGTATAATAGTTGACATGCATGCGTGTGGGTGTTTTTTCGATGACGGCAAAAATGTTATTTTTCCCATCTGCGATAAAGAATAAATCGCTTACAAAAATTCTTGCATTTTTAAGAATTGTAATTGCCTCGGGAATATTATGCGCGTATTGGAGGATTTGACGTACGACCAGACTGGTCGGGTATCCCCATAATGCAGTATCCGAGGTGCGGATCGCATTGATGGCAACAAACAGTTTTTCCGTATTAACGCCTGTCATCGCGCCGGTCATTCCTCCCCAGGATACTGATGTAAATGGTATACCTTTTTCAGGACGGATATGGAAAACAACTTTGTCTTCATCAAACACGCTGTGAACGTCAAAATCAAAATTCCGTCCGCATAACATCCGCCCGTCTGTTGTGTAACTTCCTTTTACGCCGAAAGCGGTACATCCTACCATATCTTCTTTACGTTCTACCAGAGGAGTATCCATAAACAAATGCGCAAAGTCATGAAGGCTGTGATAGAATATCAGCCGCTGATACAGGTTGCCGAAACCAGGATGCCTGTTCTCGTACCCCATTGAAGAACCGTATATTTCTTCCAAATATTCGGCCGGAATATTCTTTTCCACGAACCAGGACAGCGTATGAATAATGCGGATCATCAGTGCCTGCATCAGTGAAGATGGCACAAAATCTTTTCCCGCTTCAAGAAGGATTTTTTCCTGCACATGCATTTTATCTGCACAAAGCCGGGTCAGTGTATAGCCTATTTCATAAGGAGAGCCTTCAGAATATACCTGACGTATGCCGCCATTCCGCCACATTCTCGCCTTGCCCAGAGTGGTATATACAGTATTGTTATTGGTTTGAATGTGGACAGAGGTACGATAAGTTATATTTTTTGTAAAATTTGTTTCCGGTGGAGTAATTCTGAATAATGTATTTGCAAAAAAAATAAGTACCAGCATACCGGCGAATAGTCCCGCAACGGTGTAGAGGAAGAATTTCAGAATTTTTTTTATTATAGTCATGGAAATTCATTCCAAAAATCATAAAAATTAAACCATTGCCAGTAGTGCAACCGGGCGATTTTTTCAAGGGTAGATACATAAGTGAGCATTGCCTTATGTATTACATCACTGCGGTTTTGCCTGGTAACATTATCAAATGAGATTAGGTTGAACGCCTGGTGCGTGTATTTTTTATACCCGGTCTGGATGGTGGCAACAATCACAATTGCCGCGCCGGTGATTGCGGCAATGGTAAACGCTGCTGTCGGGAAACGTACCGGGGAACCGAGAAAAGGAATTTCAGTCGCGCTTTCATCTCCCATAACCCGATCGCCGAGTAAACATACTACTTCATTCCTGTCAAGAGCGGCTTTTACCTTGACCATCATGTCAAGACCATCTGAGTTAGTGGGGATAATGTTGACATCTCTGCCTTCGGTTATTTTTGATGTGACTTTTTTTATATCCTTTCTTTCGTTATCAAGCATTAAATAGTTTATTTTTACTTTGGTATGGTTGAAAAGCCACTCCCCGGCGATTTCCTGCGGTCCTATATGTGAGGAAAGCAGAACGACGCCTTTCCCTCGGTTTAGAGCGGAATGGAAAAGATGTTCTCCGACAATTTCGGATTTGAAGGGAGATTTTTTTGCATACAAAAAGGCAAATTTATCAATCATGGTCAGTCCGAATAAAAAATTATGCACGTAGATATGTAAAAAATTTGTCTTGAGACCGATTTTTTTCCGGAAGGACCTGAGGTATTTGTGCAGAGAGCGGTTGAAAAGGGCATAAAAAAATGCGACAAATACAAGAAGAAAATATGCAGGAATGAGGCCGGCAAAACGGATGATTTGAATAAAAATCCAAATGCCCAACCAATTCGTTTTTGATTGTCCGCTCCATTTTTTTATTTCTTTATCGGTAGTTTTTGTCAATTGAACAATCCTTCTTCCGTTTTTTAATATTAAGCATATCATATGATTTTATTTTTGTGAATTAACGTATATTTTTTGCAAACTTTTGCACTACACAGGTTAAGGGTTATTATTTTAATAAGTTCATAGTAAAATGTACCAGTATGAAAACAGAAACAGCTATCATTATACCTCCTTTTTACTCTCCATTTTATCCGCAGTTCGGGCCTGTTATTTTAAAAGGCTATGTGCGCAAACATGGATTAGATTTTACTCTGATCGACATGAATCTTGACTTTCGTAGTCATCTTATGGAGAAAATTAAACTTACAACTGTTGTGAATCCTGACAACCAGCAAAACCCATACGATGTTGAACTCATATTAATGCAGTATTTTACGGACAATATGGTGAGAGATGTTTTTAAAAATATTGCGTACCTTTCAGATATGCCTGGTCTTGACCAGTTTGCATCAGAACAGTTTAATCCCGAAGTAGGAGCAGGTCTGGGATACGCTTCTATTGTTACATCCAGACCGGATATAGTAGCGTCATTTGTCCGGGATAAAAAAAATAACTATTATCATCAATATCTGGATGAGAGCGGCTATATTCAAAAAGTTGCGCATTACAAAAGAATTGGTTTTTCTCTGAATAGTCAGACACAGGTGATTCCCGCATTTACTCTGGCTTTGCGGCTTAAGGAAATACGGCCTGAAATTGAAATTATGCTCGGCGGCCCTTGGGTGACTATGTTCGCTGATGAACTTACTTCATACACTCCGCTTTTTGATTTTTATGATTTACTTGTAGAAGGCGAAGGCGAGGAGCCTGTCCGAGATATTCTCAAATCAAAGAACAGTTCTGAATATCCTGATATTGCCAATGTCTGGTACCGCTGCGGAAACAGTTTTAAAAGAAGTGAAAATTTTTTTCAGGCAGATCTCAGAGATATTCCCGCGCCTGATTACGACGGTCTGGATCTCGACAGGTACACAGCTCCGCGTCCTGTGCTTATTCAGGGAACCCGCGGCTGTTATTGGGGCAGATGTGCTTTTTGTGTGCATGCGTGCGGGCCAAAAGATTCGCGTGCGAAAGCAATGCGTACCAGACCATTTGACCTTTTTATCAGCGATATTGATACGTTAATCCAGAAATACAGTCCGCGCTTTATTGCTTTTGTTGATGTTGCCATAAGCCCCAATCGCATGAAAAGACTATGCCAGGCAATGATGAAACGCAAATACAAAATTCCGTGGTTTGCATTTCTTCGGTTTGAGGAAGGTTTTGATTTGGAACTTTTACGGATGATGCATTTTGCCGGATGCGTGCTTGTAAACTACGGACTTGAAAGCGCCAGTGAGAAAGTTTTGGAACGGATAGAAAAAGGGCATAATCTGGAAACTGTGCGGCGGATAATCAGCGACACCGTCAAATGGGGTACTTCAGTAACTCTTCACACAATGGCAGGATTACCCGGAGAAACAAAAGAAGAACTTGAAAAAACCATAAAGCTCATTCAGGAATATATGCCTATTCTTTATGAATCATATACCGAGATTTTTCGGCTTGAAAAACATACTAAAATTTATTATGACCCCGAAAAATATGGTATTATAAAACAGAATTCTCAGCGGATATTTGATAATGCCATTCCGTTCAAAAACATAAACGGATTGAGTACTGAAGAAGCAGCAGAAATACTCGATAAAAGCATCAATTTATTTTTTAAGGAAAACGAAAAAACAATACTCTATCTCGGCAAAGATCAGAGTTCTATAAAGGCAAAAGATTCATTTAAAAATCCGTCGGTTTTTAAAGCAGCTTTTTCAGCCCGGCTGCCTGAGGGTGAATTCAACGATGAAATTACAGTCTCTACTACCGGCGGCCGGATTTTACATATTGAAAAACAGTAATATTCATAAAAGTATACACAATCATAATAAAAAATTTATCTGGGGTGCCGCAACGGCTGCCTATCAGGTCGAAGGCGCATGGAATGCGGACGGAAAAGGCTTAAGCATTTGGGATGCATTTGCCCATACGCCGGGTAAAATACATAATGGCGATAACGGCGATATCGCCTGTGATCAATATCACAGATATAAAGAAGATGCGGCGCTTATGAAAGAACTCGGTATTAACGCATACCGTTTTTCATTTGCCTGGACAAGGATAATTCCTGATGGAAAAGGCGTTATTAATCCGGCAGGGGTTGCATACTATCACAGACTGATAGACTGTCTTTTGGAGCATGGTATCACACCATGGGTAACTCTCTACCACTGGGATTTACCCCTTACCCTTCAACTGGAAAACGACGGATGGTTAAGCCGGAACACTGCTGTTTTTTTTGCGCGCTATGCCCGGATTTGTTTTGACGAATATGGAGATAAAGTTAGGAACTGGATAACTCTGAATGAGCCTTGGTGCAGTTCGGTCCTCGGTCACGGATTAGGAGTATTTGCACCCGGACGGATATCAAAGGATGAGCCTTATATTGCCGCTCATAATTTACTAATCGGACATGGACTTGCAGTGAGTGAATTCCGTAATTCTAAAAAAGCCGGTACTATCGGAATAAGCAATAATTGTGACTGGCGTGAGCCCTTAACTGAATCAGATCAGGATCGTGAGGCTGCTCAAAGATCACTTGAATTTTTTTATGGATGGTTTACTGACCCTATTGTGTTCGGAGAATATCCTGAGGTTATGCAAAAAAAATTGGGAAAACGTCTGCCCATTTTCAGTAATGACGACCGCCGACTTTTGTTAAAGAGCGCTGATTTTCTTGGATTAAATCATTACACAACACAATACGCTTCAGCAAAACCGTCCTCTTCATCTGTGGATAATATCAGCGGTAACGGCGGGATGAGTGAAGATCAGAACGTTTTTCTAAGTGCTGACCCGGCATGGGAAAAAACGGATTTGAACTGGACTATTGTGCCATGGGGTATGCGTAAAATGCTTAACTGGATCAGCAGCAGGTATCCGGGATACCCGGTGTATGTTACTGAAAATGGTTGCGCGGTGCACGAACCGGACGCTGCAAGCGCCGAAAATGATTCCTTAAGGTGCGGTTTTATTTCTGATTATATTAATGCGGTGCAAAGCGCCGTCCATGAAGACGGGAATGATATTCGCGGGTACTTTCTCTGGTCAATAATCGATAATTTTGAATGGATTTTCGGTTTTTCCAAGAGATTTGGACTTATCAGATGCGAGTATGATACATGCACACGCTCTCCAAAAAAATCTTTTTTTGAATATAAGCAATTAATTCAAAAATATAAAAGTCTTGGATAAAAGTATACTCAGAATACATTTCCTAGTATGAGAAATCCCAACTACGTAACCGCGTTGGATATGGGGACTACTGCCGTTAAAGCCGGAGTTTTTACACGCCGTGGAAACTGTGTTTCTCTGTTCAGTAAGAATGCGCCAAAAATTCTTAAACAAGGCGCACAGTGTATAAGTGATCCACAGGGGTATATCCGGACTGTTTTTTATTTACTGAAAAAAATTCACTCATTTTCAGGTAAAGAAGAAATTTCTCTTGGAATTTCGGCTCAGCGCTCATCGTTTTTAATCTGGCAGCGTTCAGATGGTAAACCAGTGACGCCATTAATTTCATGGCAGGATCTCAGAGCGGTCAAATGGTGTGATAAAAAAAAAAGCAATTTCCCTGATAGTTTTTTCAGAAAGCGGACCGGCCTTTTTCTTAATCCATACTATTTTGCGCCGAAATTGGCGTTGTTACTCGAAACTGACAAAGCTCTCAGAAAAAGAGCTCAGCGCGGGGAATTGGTGGCGGGAACAATAGATACCTGGTTGCTGTGGCACTTAACTGGCGGAAAGACCTTGTATATGTGTAAAACAGTAGCCGCAAGAACACTTCTCACCGAAGTCAGCTCCGGGGAATGGTCGAAGGAACTTCTGGATGTTTTTAATATTCCGCGGGATCTTTTGCCGGATATTGAACCGCAAGTAGATTTGAATCACACGCAGTTTAAAGGTTTAAAAATCACCTGCTGCATCGCTGATCAGGCAGCTCCACTAATCAGACTACGCGCCCCGATTATCAATCTCGGTACAGGAGGGTTCGTTCTTATTCCGAAACAGAAGATGGATGCTTGTGATAACTCTTTTTTATGGAGCCGGTGCGGGAATATGCAGTACCCGCAGTTTTGTCAGGAAGGATGTATTAATGGTATAGCGGCGGCAGTGAGTAACTATTCGAAAAATATCACAAATAAAGTTATCACAGAAGAGATGTTTACTTCTTCAGGTGTGTTTTGTCTGCCTGATACAAGCGGGCTTGGATCTCCGTGGTGGGTGCCGAAAATTAAGATGAGATTTTCAAAAACGTGCCGAACTGAGAATGAAAGCGTGCGCGCAGTTCTTGAGGGAATAGTTTTTCGTATAAAATCTATTTGCGATTGTGCTTTTCCCAGTACCGAACCGCCGCCATTTTATTTAAGCGGAGGGCTGTCAAATATACCGTTTATTCCGCGGTTCTTAGCGGATTGTCTGGGTGTGAAGATTAAACTGATAACCGCCGGGGAACTTACACTGAAGAGTACCGCGCTTCTTGCTTTCAAAGAAGCAGGAATACTCCGTACACCTGAACCTCATATCAGTTATAGCCCTTGCCGGAAAAAAGCGTATTCGGACTACGTAAAAAGTAAATACGCGGGATGGCTGGACTGGATAAAAAGGCAGATCAGAATAAAAATCCGTTAAAAGTATTTTATTATTTGTCAGGTAAGACGGCAACACCGGGCAGTTCTTTCCCTTCAAGGAATTCAAGGCTTGCGCCGCCTCCGGTTGATACATGACTCATTTTATCTCTCAGACCGGCCTTTTTAACTGCTGAAGCACTGTCTCCACCGCCGATAATTGTGGTGGCACCATTGGCTGTGGCAGCGGCTAATATTTCTGCAACGGCAAATGTTCCTTTTGCGGTATCGGCGCATTCAAAAACGCCCATGGGACCATTCCAGACTATTGTTTTTGATTTCAGTATAATATCTTTGAATTTTTTAATAGTTTCTGAACCGATATCAAGACCCATTTTCCCATCAGGGATGGATTGTCCGCAGAGCGAAAGCGGCTCAACGCATTGCATTGAGCCAAAGTCGAACTTCCCGCTGATCATATTGTCGACCGGTAATATTATTTTACCTCCGCTTCTTGACAGAAAATCCCGGCAGGTTTCAATAAGTTCTGCATCGACCAGACTGCTGCCGGTATTTAGGTTCATTGCTTTAAAAAAAGTATATGCCATACCGCCACCGATGATGATGTTATCTGCTTTTTGAAGCAGATTGTTTATTATGGGAATTTTATCGGAAATTTTTGCTCCGCCGAGAATTGCCGTCAGCGGACGATGGGGATCATGTACTGCTTTGCCGAGAAAAGCAATTTCTTTTTCCATGAGAAAGCCGCAGGCAGAGGGTAAAAAGGATGCAATATTTGCGGTTGAAGCGTGCTCACGATGTGCAGTGCCGAAGGCATCATTTACATATACATCTGCAAGGGAAGCCAGCTGCCGCGCAAAGGACTTGCGCCCTTCAGTATCTTTTTTGTCGTCCTCCTGTTTGTGAAAACGGACATTTTCAAGAAGTAGTAACTCTCCTTCTTTTAAAAGGGATGCCATTTCGGCAGTTTTGGACCCGATGCAGTCCGGCGCCATAAGTACTTTTTTTCCAAGGAGTTTGCCCAATTCTAATGCACAAGGGACCAGTGAAAATTCTTTTTTGATTTCTCCCTTAGGACGCCCGAGATGACTCATCAGAATAAGCGACGCACCCTGGTCGAGTATGTATTTGATTGTAGGAAGTGCTGCTGTTATCCGGGCATTGTCGCTGATAATTCCATCTTTTATCGGAACATTAAAATCAACGCGCATTATAACTTTTTTACCGCGAATATTAATGTCTTTAACACTTTTTTTGTTCATGGTTCCCCCGGATAAGAATTGAATATGTAGCCGTGCATTTTCCCCGCCGGCGTTTTTTTACGGAGCGGGGAAATATGCGGGTGTGAAAAATAATTTATTTGACCGTATCCATGTGCGCAATAAGGTCAAGAACTTTACAGGAGTAACCCCATTCATTGTCATACCATGAAACTACCTTTACGAAGGTGTCCGTCAGCGCGATACCTGCTTTGGCATCAAAAACTGAGGTACATGTTTCACCTGTAAAATCACATGACACTACCTGATCTTCAGTGTAGCCGAGGATTCCTTTCATTGTACTTTCTGATGCCTTTTTCATGGCAGCACAGATATCGCTGTACGAAGCGCCTTTTTTCAGTCTGCAGGTAAGATCAACAACAGAAACGTCAGGTGTAGGTATACGGAATGCCATGCCTGTTAATTTTCCGTTAAGATCCGGGATGACTTTTCCGACAGCTTTTGCTGCGCCGGTTGAAGAAGGAATAATATTTTGTCCGGCTCCCCGGCCGCCGCGCCAGTCTTTTGCTGACGGCGCATCTACTGTTTTTTGGGTGGCAGTCACTGCATGTACAGTTGTCATGAGGCCTTCAAGAATCCCGAAATTATCGTGAAGAACTTTCGCAACCGGCGCCAGGCAGTTGGTAGTACAAGATGCATTCGAAACATACTGCATATCTGATTTGTATGATGTATGATTTACGCCCATTACGAACATTGGAGTGTCGTCTTTGGATGGTGCTGACATAACAACCCGTTTTGCTCCTGCCTGGATATGACCTTGCGCGGACTCTTTATTTAAGAAAAGACCTGTTGATTCAACAACATAATCCGCACCGATTTCTCCCCATTTCAGGTTAGCAGGACTTTTTTCTGAAGTCACACGGATGGATTTTCCGTTAACTATGAGTTTTCCGCCGCTTACTTCTACTGTGCCCTTAAATCTTCCGTGAGTTGAATCGTATTTGAGCATATACGCCAAATAATCGACATCGATCAGGTCGTTTATTCCCACAACTTCAATATCATTCCGTGCCGTTGCTGCGCGGAATACGAGTCTCCCAATTCTACCGAAACCATTAATTCCAACTTTAATAGCCATTTTTTTCTCCGTTTTGTAAGTTTTATATATTTATTTGTTTTGTGTACGTTATTTTGAGGGATCAGCCCTTTTCAAGGCACGCATTTTCCGTAAATCCGGCGCTTTGCAGACCTCTCGTAAACATGATATCATAAAGTAATGAGTTTTTCAAGAAACTTTTTTTTACAAGTTCGTCTTTTTCTTTCTAAGATAAGTCTGTGAATACTTTTTCTACACAAATTGTTTTTTTACTGTTCTGCCTGTTTCTGTTTTTCTCATCATTTTTTTCAGGTATGGAAGCTGCGTGTATCTCGCTGGACCGTATCAGCGCTAATCGTTTAGGGAAGAAACAGAGCTTTTCATCGGGGTGGATCTCCTTTTTTTTGAGAAAAATGGATTATTTAATAATCAGTATCCTTCTATTAAATCTGATTAATAACAGCTTTGCCTCATGGTTTGCTGCTATTCTGGTCACGCGCGCCGCTTTAGTATATTTCCCCTGGTTTTCATTGGCAAAACTGTTTCATTCACTTGTTTTTGTTGCAGTGTTTACCTGTGTGCTGGTAATTATCGGCGAATTAACACCCAAACGGTTTGCGGTGAAAAATCCTTCTTTCGTGATCCGTATAGGCATAATTCCGCTCATAATTATTTATTATCTATTTTACCCGATATCAGCACTTCTTAACAGATTTTCACATAATCTGATCAATTTTCTTGATGAAAAAGATGAACTTAACTCCCGTGGCATGGATGATCATGAACTGCTGTATTATGTTAAAAAAAGTTCTGATTCCGGTGCGCTTAAAAAAATGGAAAGCGCAATGCTTCAGAATTTGATTACGTATAGAAATATTCCCATTGTATCTGTCATGATACCGCGGCAAAAAATGAAGGGAATAAATCTGAGTAATTTACCCAAAAATATTATTCCGGTAATTAAAAAATTTCCATATAATTCAATACCTCTGTATGACCAGATTAAAGATAACCTGGTCGGAGTTATTTCAAAAAGAATGCTGTATTATCGTGAAAACTGGGAAGAAATCACATCAGAAACTGTAAGAAAATTCGCATCAATGCCCAGTATTGTTCCGGAGAGTCGTCAGATAATTGATGTACTGCAGGATATTTATAAAAGCGGTCATGATATTGCACTCGTCACAGATGAATATGGTGGTGTTGAGGGATTTGTTACGTACAGAGACATTCTGAACCGCTTACTGGGAAGGTTTGAAGTTCCTGATTATGATTCCGCAGATATCAGGCGTGTCGGAAGAAATTTATTTCTCGTAAATTCTCAGGTTTCCATTGATTCGGTAAATACTTTTTTTAACGTACATCTTGACGCGGGACAGGCAAAAACACTGAATGGTTTTCTTCTGGAACAATTTCAGGATCTTCCCCCGATTGGAAAAATTTATAAAGACCGTGATTTTGAAATTACCGTAAAAGGAGTTTCGGAAAAAAAAATTACAAAAGTGCTTATTAAAACTTTAAAATAATTTTATGCTGATTTTTTTGCTTCTTTTCGTTTTTATAATTTGTCTCATCGGCTCTTTTTACTTTTCCGGGACAGAAGCAGGATTTCTTGCTTTAAAAAAAGAAAGATTTAATTCTGATAAAAAAAAGATAGGTACCGGAGCTTACAGAATAAGCTGGCTGGTAGAAAATCTTGACCAGGTACTCAGCACAACGCTGATTGGTAATAATCTGGTCAATAATACGGCGTATTATCTTGGAATTTTTTTTTGCATTTTTGTGCTTGGAGAGTCACATGTTTCATTCCTTTTGATAAGTACCGCGCTGTCATTGGTTATTCCATTTATTCTCTTTGTGTTCGGTGAGGTTTTGCCAAAAATTATTTTTAAAACATATCCTAATTTATTGCTGTATAAATACGGGTTAGCAATAAGTTTTTTTCATATCTTGTTCAGGCCGCTGATTGTGATTCTTAACCGGGTAAGTACATTTCTTCTTCTTCCCGCATTGTATATTTTTAAAAACGATATCAAATTCAACAGAAAGGATCTGGCATCAGTTTTATCCGATGGGTACAGTGAAGGCGTTCTTGATAAGGATGACCGGTTCTTTTATGAAACAGTCAGTTCACTGTCGCAAATTAAAGTGGTTGAAGTAATGCACCCTCTTGCTGATTTACTGATGATTAATCATACCCAGAATATTTTTGATGACATTTCCACAGTCCGGAAAAACCGGCTGGATATTGTTCCTGTGTATAAAGACCGTATTGATAATATCATAGGCTATATTGAAATTATAGAAGTCTTAAATTCTTCAAAAAAAATAAAAACTGCTGATTATATCAGAGATGTGCACTATATACCTGAAACCGTTACTATTGATGAAGTATACCTTTATTTTCAGAAAAACATGGAAGCGCTGATAGTGGTAGTAGATGAGTATGGCGGATGTTCAGGAATAATAACAGAGTGGGATATTATCGAAAGAATATTCGGATTTAAATATAATGTGCAAAACAGAAAAAGAGACAGAATGATCAGCTCTCTTGAGCCGAATAAATATGAAGTAGATACACTATTCGATATTGATGATTTAAACAGCCGTTTGGGAATAAATGTACCGAAAAACGGTTATGAAACTCTCGGAGGGTTTATTAATTCCCTGTTCGGAAAAATTCCTGAAACCGGAGAAACCCGTACGTGGAAAAATATTACTTTTACCGTATTGACTGCCAGAAAAACCGCTGTAGATAAAGTTGAAATAGTCATTGAGAATCCAAAAAAAACATAAAGAATTCATTAAAACTGTACTCGTCCATTACGAAAAGAATAAAAGATATTTTCCCTGGCGTGACATCAGTGATCCGTACCGGGTGTTTGTGTCGGAAATAATGCTGCAGCAGACACAAACTGAAAGGGTGGTGGAAAAATATACCCAATTCATACGCAAATGGCCGGTTGTGCGGGCGCTGGCAAAAGCATCTCTTTCTGAAGTAATAAGAAATTGGAACGGTCTTGGGTATAACAGGAGGGCAAAGTATCTTCATCTTGCCGCGGGTGAAATTATGAGCCGTTTCAACGGAGTGTTTCCCAATTCTCCCGCTGATCTTATCACTCTGCCGGGTGTGGGGCCTTATACTGCCGGCGCGGTATCGACTTTCGCATTTAATCTGCCGAATATTTTCATTGATACCAATATCAGGAGTGTGTATATTTTTTACTTTTTCGGCGGCAATAGTATCCGCAAAAATAAAATAACCGATATGGATATTATTCCGTTAATGGAAAAAACTCTTGATCTGAAAAACCCAAGACGGTGGTACTATGCACTGATGGATTATGGATTTTATATAAAAAAAAACTTTTTCAATCCATCCCGGTACAGCAGCAAATACCGGGTGCAGACAAAGTTTAAAAATTCATTCAGGCAGGTGAGGGGAAGTGTGGTACGTTATCTTACAAAGAATCCAAATGTGCTGCTGGAAGAGATGGTTTCTGTACTGCCCCATGATGCGGTGCGGGTTGGTGAGGCGGCAGAGGCGCTCGTACGTGAAGGGATTGTTAAGGAGAAAGAAGGATTGTATTATCTATAGTGTGCTTCAATAGTAGACAGTACTAAGCGGGGGGAAGCCGTTAAATTCTATGGAACTGTAACTCGCAGTATACGCGCCTGTTGAGCCTATGTACAGTTTATCCCCCGCGCGGAGGTTTGCCGGCAGTTGGTATTTATAGTTTTGATACATGATATCCACGCTGTCGCATGTGGGTCCGGCGAGAATGACCTCCTGTGTTTTTCCGATTCGTTCACAGTAGACCGGGTATTTAATAGCTTCGCCGAGTGTTTCTATCAGTCCGCCAAAGAGGCCGGCATCAAGGTATACCCATTTGTAGAGATCCATTTTGTCTTTTTTGGTAACCAGAATGACCTCGGTTACCAACGTGCCGGCCTCTCCGGTTAAAGCTCGTCCGGGTTCAATTAAAATTTCAGGGCCGATATCAGAAAAAGTTTCTTTAACATAACTGAGAATTTCCGTACAGTATTTCTGCAGACTGTTTATTGGCTCAATATAAGTGCAGGGAAATCCGCCTCCGAGGTTGATCATATCGAGGGTAATTTTTTTTCTTTTTACATAATTGAAAATATACCGGCATGTAGAAAGCGCGCTCTTCCATTGGCCGATGTCTTTTTGCTGGCTGCCGACGTGAAAGGATATTCCCTTAGGTATAAGTTTTAATGCGCGAGCAGCAATGATAAGCGTAATGATTCTATCCGGATGACATCCGAATTTTTTTGATAAAGGCCAGTCTGAACCGGAGCCGTCGGTTGATAACCTGAAAAAAACTTTACTGCAGGGGGCAGCTTGCGCAATATTTTTTAAATCTTCAATGCTGTCGCACGCAAAAAGATTTACGCCGCGGTCAAATGCGTACGCAATTTCCTTTTTTTTTTTTATTGTATTACCGAAACTGATGCGTGTGGGTGAAACTCCTAGGGATATAACCCGGTCAAGTTCATAAATTGATGCGATATCGAAACATGATCCAAGGTCCCGGAGTGCACTTATTACTTCTACAGCCGGATTTGCTTTTACCGCATAATAAATGCCCTTATGCGGGAAGTATTGATTTAGTGTGCGGTACTTACGGCGGATACTTTCGAGATTAACGGCCAGAAAAGGTGTGCTTTGATTATGAAATTTTAATTTTATAGTTCTGATAGTTTTATTTGCGGCCATGCGGAGAGTTGCGATCTGTGCTACTTATTGATGTTTTTTTTTGACTGATTTTTTTTTTGTATTTTTTTGTTTAATTTTGCTTTAGGTTTGTTTCTGGATTGTGTTTTTTTTCTGATCGATTTGTTGCCGGTTGTTTTACTGTCAGACCTTAGCTGTTTTTTTGTATGCGGAATGCCGGCTGATTTTGCGAGATATTTGCCATATTCCCGAAGGATAAATATTTTTTCAAACTCTTCCAATGCGTATCGGTTTTTAGATATGATATTCATCGCATCATCACAGTTGGTTTCTAATAATTTCATTAAAGTTGCTGACAGAATCATTGCGCTTGTTGAAATTCCGGCGGCGCAGTTGACATTAACCGGCTCTTTTTTTTTGATATGTCTGATAATAAGATCAACAATTTCGTCAATTATTTCCATTGACGGATATTCAATTTCAGAAATTGGATAAAAATATATCTGGAATTCGTTCTCGTATTCTTTCGGGAGAATAATTTTTTTATACAGGCTGACGAGAACTTTGATTTGGTTTTCTTTATATAAATCAAGATAGTATGATGTTCTTTTGTTTTTTCCAGGCTGCGATGATGCCGATAATAGATTATTGTAAACAAAACAAAAATTCATTTTATGTCTCCTACGTGGCGATTTGCATTTTGTTGTCGAAACGGGTAAACTGACCATCATAAAACAGGTGCGCGGGGCCGGTTTGCCCGTGCCGGTTTTTGGCTATAATTAATTCAGCATCATTTTGAATCTCTTCGCGTTCCGGCTCATAGTATGCGGGGCGGTGAATGAACATGACAATGTCTGCATCCTGTTCAATGGAGCCGGATTCGCGTATATCAGATAAGATCGGCCGTTTATCTGTTCTGGTTTCGGATGATCTGTTTAATTGTGTAAGCGCGATTATTGGAACAGCAAGTTCACGAGCAAGCTGCTTTAAGCCCCGTGAAACTGAAGCAATAAATTGCTCTCTGGGAATATTCGGATTACTTGAATCCATGATTTGAAGATAATCGATAATAAAAATACGGCAACCTTCGTGATACATGCGTCTGGCTTTTGACATGATTTCGTGAAGTGTTAAACCCGGAGTATCGTCAATGAAAATCGGCGCGTTGATAAGTTTATCCATTGCTTTTAACAGTTTTGGCCAATCCGATTCGATAATTGCGTTTTTGCGGATTTTATCCTGGGGTATTCTGGATTCGGCGCACAATATACGGCTGCAAATTTCAATACGGGTCATCTCCAGAGAAAAAATGCCGACACCGGTTTTTTCGTGGCGGTTAATTGCTATGTTTTGAACTAAACTGAGTGCGAGGGCAGTTTTACCCATTGACGGCCGCCCCCCGAGAATAATCAGATTGGATTCATGAAAACCGCTTATTTTATCGTCTAATTCGCGGTAGCCGCTGGGGATACCGATATGACCCTTTTTTTTATAATTTTTTTCAATTTTATCAATAGTATCTTTAAGTGCGCTCTTAAAAGTACAATAATCCGAATATCGGTTTTTAGAAAGGTTAAAAAGATCGGTCTGGGCTTTATCAAGAGCGTCTTCTGCATTGAGGTTTGCTGATGTGCCGTATGAGACAATAGAGTAACCGGCATCAATTAATTTTCTGAGTTGTGATTTTTCTTTGATTATCTGCGCATAATGCAGTGCATTTGCGGTTGTGGGGACACCGTCAATTAATTTGTTGATATAGGAGATACCGCCTGCAGAATCCAGCTTCTTGCTTTTTTCCAGAAGTGTCTGAAGTGTGATAATGTCAATAGGCTCCTGTGAATGGGTTTCGTTCCGGTTGATGATTATATCTGCAATAATCCTGTTTCTTCCGTCGAAAAAATCGTCTGGTTTTATCTGGGTAAATACATCATCGATAAGATTGTTTTTCAGCAATATCGACCCTATACATGCCGCCTCTGCCTCAGGACTATGCGGTATTGTTTCTTTACCGACGGTAATCAATGAATACTATTCTTCTGTAACCGGAGATACTTTTATTATAATTTCGGACTTGTGTTCTTTTCCGAGTTTTACTGTTACGGGGAACGCGCCAAGGTGTTTAATATGTTCTCGCAGAATTATTTGTCTTTTGTCGATGTCTATTCCGGTTTTTTCGGTAACTGCTGCCGCGATATGAGCCGGAGTTACTGTACCATAGAGTTTTTCCTCCTGGCCGGTTTTAACAAATATCTCAACTTCATTCAACTCCTGAAGTTTTTGAGCAAGCGATGTGTAATGCGCTGATTTTTCGGCATTTATCTTTGCAAATTCTTCTTTTTGTTTTTCCAGAATCTTGAGTGATTGTATGCTTTTTTTTACGGCTAATTTCTGGGGAAGCAGATAATTTTGGGCATATCCGGCTTTAACTTTCGTAATATCACCGGCATTACCTAAGTTATGAACTTCTTTAAGTAAAATGACTTCCATTCAGTTTTCTCCTTGGCACATCCGGAAACCTGTGCTTTGCACAGGTTTCTACCTTAAATGTGCCTAAAAAGGGGGAACCCTAAAACCGAGTATGAGGTTTTTGGGAGTGCCCTCCTGTTATATACTGGATATTGCAGTTAATCTCCGACGTATGGCATAAGGGCTATAGCCCGTGCGCGTTTTATTGCAAGAGATACCATTCGTTGATGACGCAGGCAATTCCCGGTAAATCTTCTCGGTAATATTTTTCCGTGTCCTTTTGTGTATTTGCCCAGGGTTGCAATATCTTTGTAATCGATATCTTCTATTTCTTCTTTACAGAACCTGCAGAATTTTTTTTTAAAAATAAACCGCTTGGAAAAACCACCGGTGAACGATCCGCGCTCGTTATAGTTTTGTCTGCCGCGGTATTGCTGGCGACCATCTTCGGGTTTATTGTAATCAAGACCCCCTTCGTCTCTTGCTGGCTTGTCGGTTGTTGTGTGGTGTTCAGATGTGTTGTTATTTCCCGCTTTTATACCAGTGTCTGTTTCTGTATTAAGTTCATTCATTTAATGTATCTCCTTGTGATTTTTATTGTATTTAAAAGGGTACCTCTTCGTCATTGTTCATGGTTTCATTAGATATGTTTTCAAAATCAATGTCGGTATCATTTTTCGGTGAGGATGAGGAAACATGCGTGCTGGCACGGTTTTGACCTGCTACACTCGGAGAATCGGAATCAGAACGGGGATCCAGAAACTGAATAGTGTTTGCGGTTATTGTAACTTTACTCCTGTTTTGACCTGATTTGTCCTGAAATCGTTCCTGTCTTAATTTGCCTTCGACCGCGATTCTGCTTCCTTTGTGAAGTGATTGACTGCAGAGAGTAGCTGTTTTATTCCACGTGGTAATATCAAAAAAATTAACTTCGTCAGGATTGGAACCGCGGTTGTTGGCAATTGAAAATTTACACACAGGAGTATTATTACCTGTATATGCCATTTCCGGATCTCTGGTGAGCCTCCCGATAAGAGTTACGTTGTTAGTGTCCCATGCCATAGCTACACCTCAAGACTTGACTGTTTTTTCTTTTTTTTTTTGCGCGCTTTTTTGAAAAGTTTTTTTATAATAATGAAGCGGATGATATCTTCTCTGAGACGCAGCTCTTTTTCTAAGTTGAAGATTAACTGAGGTTCTGTATTGACTATGAAGAGATAGTATCTTCCCTCTTTGTGTTTTCGTATCTCATAGGCGAGTTCTCTGATGCCCATGTCAGTTTCTTTTTGAATATTAATGCCCATTTCGGATAAAATACTGTGAATTTTATCGAGCGAGGTTTTGAAGAGCGGTTCCTGATTATTCAGGATGCATAGGATTTCGTAGTCGTTTGTCATTGGTTCTCCCTGTGGTCTTTCAGTTCTGCAGCGAATATTACATTGCAGAAAGAGAGTGTATTATTGCATATTATAGCATGAAAAAAAGTAAATGTGTTATCTTGATGAATTTAAAAAAATTATTTTTTTCGGCTCAGTGAAGGGGTAATAAATCAGGTAATTTAGGCGGAGGTTAGCCGGTGGTATTTTTTCTATAGACGGCGTGGAAGAGTTTCGCACTCGGTAATTCAGGCGGCCGCTCTGAATTAGCCGTTGCGAAACCCTTCCACTTGGCTATAGAAAATAACAATACTACAAAACAATGCTGCCTCAATTATCTGATTTATTACCCCTTCAAACGAGTATATACAATTTTTTTGTATTATAAAGATAATTTAATCGATAATTATTGAAAAACAGGAAAAATGCTCGTTTGTTTGCCTATTTATAAATTGTGGGTAATCTAATTTAAAGCAGATATATGTATTAAAGTTTTTGTTCGTCAGGTTTGGACTCCAATGCTTCGACGAAAGTAAAACGGTGTGTGAATGCCTTAAGGGTGTCGGCAATTTCTGAAAGGTTTTTAGATGCCCGTAATATTGTTTTCACAGTCGAGCTATTCGTAATAATTGCATTATTCATGGATTGGCAGTTCGCCGTAACCACATTGGAGATATCTGCGGCAGTTCCGGTGCTTTTTGCAAGTTCGTTGGAACCTGTAGTCAGCTCCCTGACATTTTTTTCGATGTGCAGCACGCGTGTGGAGATTGAATTAATATTTTCTGAAATTCCGGAAAGTGCATTGCTGTGCTGAGTAATGGCTGTTTTAATTTCCCGGCTGGAATTATGTATATCTTTAATGATTTGAACAACACCATTAATGACAGTTATTGATTGATGACTCGCTGATTGCACTTCTTCAATCTGAATTTGAATTGAATCGGCGGATTGTGAGCTTTCACGGGCCAGTTTTTTAATTTCGGCCGCAACGACAGCAAAACCTTTGCCGGCTTCACCGGCGCTTGTCGCTTCTATTGCCGCATTGAGCGCGAGTAAATTAGTCTGTTCTGCGATTTGTTTTATTGCGGATACGACCAGTCCTATTTGCTCGGTGGATTTCTCGAGGTTTTTCATCACATTATCTGCGCGTAGAGCCAATTCGGAAGCTTCCCCTCCGGTAGTGACTGCGCGGGATGTAACTGTGTTGACTTTGTTCATAAAAGATAAAATGTTTTTTATTGTTTCAGCAACCGTGCTCATATCATAACTGATTTTTTTGTATATTTCCCCGATGCTGCCGAGATTAATGCTGAATTCTTCTGATGTAGCGGCCAGGGAAGAAACATTTTCTTTCATTTCTTCAGAAATGTTTTTTACTTCACCGGATCGTTCTGACAGCAGTTGCGTATCTGTCTCAAGATTGGATGCGGCGCTGCTAAGATATTCTGATTCACGGTGAAGATTGCCTGAAATAGATGCAAGGTGCGGAATAATTTCGAGAAGCGATTTATGCATTGCCTGTAGTGAAGTAAAGAGCGCACCAAATTCGTCATCGGAGTGAAGTATGGGTATGTTATTTGTTATATTACCGTCTGAAATCTTGTAAAGCGCAGAAGAAACCATACGTAATCTTTTAAATAGGATACGATCGCAAATAAAAAAACTGAAACCGCCTACAAAAATACCTGCGGCAATGCATCCCAAAAAAAACCAGATAAAAAGGCCTTCTTTAAAAACGACAAAAAAGGAAGCATAGAAGGGGAACACTACACCCATTAGTATTCCAAAAGAAAGCATTGCGAGGGAAAGGCGGTTTTTTATCGACATAGCTAATTATACCCTTAAAATACAAAAACTATAAATACACTTGACTTCTTTATTGATATAAAGTATAATTTATTATATTTTGAAAAATTATCAATACCATTTATTACTGATTTTTCTGTTTTCAACCGTATCAATTGGATCTGCGGATGATACACTCCTTGTTACTCACGAAAACATTCTCATAACAACTGAAAAGGTCAGTACTTCCATACCGAAACAAATCTCTTTTACTGTACCGGATATACTCGATACTATATACGCTGCTATCCTGCGCGGAGAATATCCTTCCGTGATAAAAGATGCAGAGTCGCTCAAAAATACAATTACCGACGAAGAAACTGTGTATATACTTGACTATTTTACAGCCATCGCGCATTATAACATTCTGCTGCGTAATCACATTTATAATGTTGAAACCCGTTCGAAAAGCAGAATACTTGCTGAAGAATTATTTCACAATACCAGTCAGCACGTAAAAGATCCGCAAGTTGCCGGAAGATCACTCATTTGGTACGCAATGACCATGCACATAAGCTACACAGATTATAATAATAAAAAAAAGGCTATTGACGCACTGAATGAAATAGCAAGCCGGCGGTTTGAGGATACCGGATTGTCCGATGACGCAATATTTATCAAGGCCCGAATTTACATGGACATTGGCTGGTATGGTTCTGCAAGACATTATTTTAAAAAACTATTATCCAAAGACCATTCCGGGAATATTTTATTTGATCCATGGCGAAATGAGTACCGGGGCGCTCCGGAAGCTGCGGCGAACGCGCTGTCCGAGCTTCGGCGTATTTGTGTGCCCCAAAAGGAAAATGACTTATCGGTGAATTAGTTATTATTTACATTAAATTAGGAGATATAGAGTGAAACATTTTATTGGAGATATGGTTAGTCATGTGCGGGTCAACCGCACTTTTTCAATTTTCGGGTTGTTGTGTGTTCTTATTTCAGTAAGTCTTTTCATTTCCTGTGGAAAAGATTCGCAGACACATGCTCCCGAAATAACCCTCGATGCGGTGCATACTGTCAAATCTGATTCTGAAACTGTAAACAAAAACCAAAAATCTTCCGAAATATCAGAAATAAGTAAGGTGCAGACCCTACGTCGTAATCCGCCTGAAAAAACCGGAAAACCTGCGGAAGTAACGGCAAAAATTACCGGAATTAAAGGCAAAGTGTACGTCCGTAGAAAAGGCGTTAATTATCAGGTCACAAAAGCGGGAACGTTGTTGTTCAATAGTGATATTATTGTCACCGGACAGAAATCGCGTTGTGATTTTGAATTTATCGGCCTTGGCGTAGCGAAAATTAATGCTGACAGTGAAATTGCGCTTGATCAAATCGCAAAAAATAAAAATTCAAGTGTGCGCCTCGGTCGGGGGCAGGTTATGTGCGTTCTGCAGAAACTTTCTGCAGACAAACAATTTTCTGTTTCCACTCCGGTTATTGTTGCAGGAGTCCGGGGTACATCATTCAGCGTAGGGTACGACCGCAGCGCTTCATCTTCGCAGATTGCTGTACTTACCGGTTCGGTTGCAGCAAAAGATTTTCAGGACAAAGAAGTGATTATTCCGGCAAAACAAACCGCAAAAGCGGGCGCGCAGGGCGCTGACGAACCGGAACAAATAAGCGCCGCAGTACTTACCCAAATCAAATCTATTACCGAAATCAAGGGTGTTGAAAAAATGTCTGATTATGCGGATATGAAAAAAAATATCAAAGCGCTGGAACTTGATCATAAAGCGGGTATCGGAGTTGCCGGCGCGCACCGTGAACTTGCCGGCGCAGCATCAGATGCGGCAGAATTCGCCGGCGGGGCTTCTCTTGATGTTACCAATAAAGAACAACTCAGGGGCGGGTCCTCAGTAAAAAAGGATCCCGGTTTTAATCAGGAAGAATCACTTTTAATAGAAGAATAAAAAGGAATACGAAATGAAAAAATGTCATGTCCGTCAAAAAAGTAAAATATTTATTAAACTGCTTCAGGCGGTGTTGCCTGCCCTCGTGGTTCTCAGTTCGTGCGCGATCCGGAACAGGGGGTCGTATGTAGTACGCTCTGCCAAAAGCTCGGCACTAAGTAAAGATTCGCGTATCGGTGTATATGTGCAGCCGGGATTCAGCAGCGGCTGGCTCGGAGGATACATGACTTCCTCACTTATGACGGCAGGGTATAGCGTGAAGGAAATTCAGCCAAAAAAAATTCTTCCCTCTACAATACAGGATCTTGTGATCGGTGGAAATGAAGATACACTATATACCTCTGTGGTTGAGCAAATTGCGCAGGGTGGTAAAATGAGTATGAACGAAGGTGTCTTTGCAAAAGTATATGCAGATAATTCCATTAAGCAGGGGCAGGAAATAATGGCGGACTGGGTGAAGCTTATTGCCCAATTTGCCAGGGATTTTCAGATAACGCATATTCTTTATATGTACCCGAGTTTTAATCCCTACTCTTACTATGTGGAACTCATAGATGTCGCAAGCCGTCAGGTGGTGTTCAATTACTATATCAATGCAAATGCTGTAGGATTTTATCAAAAAATCAGCAGACCTGAAACGCATGAAGGTTTAACTATTTCACGGCCTGACCGCAGGGACAGGAGTCCGGATGAAATTGTTTTCTGTGAGCATATCGCAAAATTAATTCAGGAGTAAATAACATGAAAATCAGATTACTCAGAAATATTTTTATATGTTGTTTATTTGCGTATCCGCTTTTTCCGGAAACAGAAAAAATTAAAGAAAGCGATTTTACTTTTGAAAGTGCCGGTACAGAAGATACACGATCCGCGCCTTCAAAAATTAAAAAACCAAAAGGCGCAAAGTCTGCTGCTCCATACCGGCCTCAGGCGCTTTCGCGGAAAAATAAAAAAATTATGGAAAAAATCGAAAGAGTCCGTCTTCTCGATGAGTACAGGAAGATCAACCCCATACAGCATCGTCCTTTTATCAGAGAAGCAGGCTTTGCATGGGCAAATATGTTTTCATTTGAATTATATAATAATATTGTCAGTTACTACAATGTAGATCTTCCTTATCTCTCATTTCAATTCGGATATCATTATATGTTTTCTACTACATGGGGAGTGAATGCCGGTCTCGGATTTTGTCCCAATCCTGATAAAGTAGAGTTCAGTACACGCGGAACACTGTTTGCCCCGCGCGATGAATTGACAAGTACAAGAAAAATGACGGTAAAAGCCGGTGTTACCCGCGCTATTAATGCGAATGCAGGTGTGTACGGCGGTATTGGTATGGCTACTGAGGCGCCGGTCATAATCTTCCTCGGCGGACTGGTCAAAATTAAAATGTTCGGGGCTACACTCACTGCAGATATCCCCATTAATATGAACGAATTCAAATTCGGTCTGGGATTATTGTACACTCTGCAGCCTTTTAAATAATTCTTTTTCCCCGGCCGCACATGTATTTACTGCGCCGAAAAATCTTTCTGATCTATTTTTGCAGTCTTATCGCGTTTTCTAACGCAGAAACAGAAGGCGACTTTATTTCTGAAGCATTCCGGACCGCGTCACAATCAAAACCTGAAACTGATCTGCTCTACTTGATCATTTCACCGCGCATGCGTTTCCTGTATAAAGGTTACCGAAGACCGGATTTTTCAGCAAACCGCTATTTCAGACGATACAAATATGTAAAGACATTTCAGTTTCGTCCTTTTCTTTCCAGATATTCACGTAAATCAAATCCATCCCGTAATGAAAAACGCATTGCAGTATATACGAAAACAGCTGGTGTTGATAAGCGGCCGTATGTGAGCAGATTTTTAGCGGAGATTTTTTCATTTTCGGCTCTATTCAGAATTGCTGCACCGGCGCTTGACTTTTCCTCACTTAATGTAGATCCGGCAAAAATTTATCAAAGCAGAGAGGTTTCAATAGCAAACCATCTCCTGATCGCTGTCCAGCCCACCATATATTCTGAAGAAACGGCCGGGACTGATGACGGGAAAAAACAGGACTTGGGCACGCTATGCGCGGCGGCAGATAGCTATTTCAGCGGGTTATCCCTACGCCGGGCCGGCTGGCAATTAACGGATAAGAACACAAAAGAAGAAATTTGTATTACACCTGCCCTGAGAATTTCGGGAGAACAAATTGAAATGACCGCGCGTGCGGTATATGGTAAAAATGTCTTAACCGCAGCATTTACCAATTTCGCTCCGTATACTGAATCGCCGCAATTAATCAGAGGCATGGAACAACTGAAAATTTTCTGGAAACAAAATGAACCAATGATGCTGCGGGGCGAAGGAGACAGCGCAGGTATAAAAAACAGTAAAGCTGTTTTTGAAACCATCAACGTATTGGAAGAACAGCTCTTGGAATGGTGCGTAAAAAATTTATACCATCGGGTGAGCATAGGCTGCAGCATACCCCATACGCGGATATTTGTGAACGGTCAGTTCGCGGGTGTTTTTACAAATGAACCCGTTACAGCCAATCTCAAAAAAGGTCAATACCGTATTGCTGCGCGGAGAGACGGCCTTGAAACGGTATTTAAAGACGTAATAGTAAAAGACCAGACCGATGTTTTAGTCGAAGTACCTCAGGACAGGTTTTCAGTTAATGTTACTTTTAATATTTTCGGAAACGGCTCAAGAATCAGCGCAGGGCCCGGACGTGAGCGGCGGCAGCTGGGAAAAAATACTGTATTTGAAGAAATTAACTCATCGCATACAGAGTTCAGATTATTCGGATATTATGGTATCAACCGGGTTCCTGTTCAAATCAATTCCTATCATGACCGGATAATTAACTTACTTCATAATTATGAAACTTCATTTAACGAACCGGGGTTTTGGAATACCTTGACAGAAAACGCGGAAATATCTTTTTCTGCACAGGGGCTTATTCTGAAAACACATCCGGAAACCAATACCGCGGCGAATGGCGGTGTGTGGGCCGGTCCTTTTCTCATGGGCGATTTTCGTATTACTTCATCTGTACTTAAACAAGGCGGAGGAAGATTATGCTTTTCTCTGATTGAACAGGATGGAAGGAAATTTGTAATCGAAATACAGCCGAAACATTTTCTTATTGTTTCCGAGTACGAAAAGGAAGATCCCAAAACTCATATTCTCCGGAAGCCGCAAGTCCCGTTTGTTCTAATAAAAAAAGGAGAACAAATCAGTGTCGAAGCAGACGGAGAGAACGGATCATTCACTGCATATCAGGGTAAATTCCCGCAGGTAAGTCAGCAGAGATTTTTTTTCGGTGTTGATGCGCCGTATGCCGATAAAACCGGATCATTTATTGTACCTTCATTTTATTTCAGGCATTTATGAAAAAATCTATTCAGACACCGGCGAAATTTTATTTTTTCAGCAGTTTATTCAGGCACTCAGCTGACACCAGACTTTTTTTCATTTCCGTTTTTTTTATTCTGTCGGCTTATTGTCAAACAGGTGTGCGTACGGAGGAAGAGACAAAGGGAATTAATTTATTTAACAACAGCCGCTTTTTTGAAGCAATAGAAATATTGGATCCTTTATTTAAAAAAAATAAACAGAACGAAGCCGTGTTTTCCGCGCTTTACCGCGCATATTTTATGACAGAAGAGTATCAAAAAGCGAGAACTATCATTACCAATGCCCCCGCTCAGTTTCTCAGGCAGGACGAAGTGCGGCTTGATCTGGCTCAAATTCAACTCAGGCTGCGGTGTTATGATGAATGCCGTCAGGTGCTGGAAAAAGTGTCCGATCAGCCGCGTAAGTTTTCTATTCATCTTGAATATTCGGCTGCGAGGCAGTTTTGGCCTGAAATGCATACTATTCTCACCACGCAGCGGGATATGCTGACCACGGAAGTGTACCAGCGTTTTCTCAGACTTCTTATTAATCACTACATAGAAAATTATGACATATTGAAACAGGAGCGCGCCTACACCAAAGCGCTTGTTGTTGGTAATCTTCTGCTTGAATTGCAATTTGAACCGGAAGTGATATACAATCAGGCAGCGTTATGTTATCAGATTGAAGATTATAAAACAGCAATGCAGTGGCTTTCAAAAATCGAAAGTGAAAGGAATTCCGGTAGTGATCTCGCCTTACGGATAATAAAACTGGAAGGCATCATAGCTACAGTAACCGGTAATGACGCACACGCTGTGGATATGTTCAGAAAAGCTGCAGTACTCCGTCCCGATGACCATGAGGTGCTTCTGAATTGGGCAGTAATCTGCTACCGGACTGCGCAGTATTCCCTTGGACTTGGTTTAATCAAAAGAGCTCTTGCGGTGCGGACAACTCCGCACGGACTGAAACTTGCCGGATTTATTCTGATAAAACAGGATGATTTTGAGAATGCAGCACCCTATCTTAAATCCTGTCTTGAGTTGACTCCGGATGATAATGATGTGCGCGCAGAACTGCGGCGAATCGAAGCATATAGCACATACGACAAAGCAAATGCTGAATTTTACGCTTCTAATTTCCAAAAAGCCGCAGAGTTTTTCCGTGATGCAAAAAGGCTTTTCGGAAGTGAATCTCCGCCGCTCGTAGATCTTATGACCGCACGCTGCTATCTTAATCTTTATAAACACACGACTAACTATTTCCATCTCGATACGGCAGAACTAATTGCGCTTGAGCATGAAAAAGATACACGTGTGCAGATAGAAACATTTGATTTGCTGTATGAGATTTTCAGCGCAGTCAACTCAAAACGCAGCCTTCGTAAGGCTGGGAATATTCTTAAAAAAAAGCAGAGAATACTCGGAAGGGCGGATGACCGCCTGTTTCTTGAAATGGGAAAAAATCTTGAAATGCAGGGTGATGTTGAAGGAGCTCTTTCCAATTATCATTCTGCATGGTCAATAAAAAGTAATCATACCGCGTTAACGCAGGTGTACCGCATCATGCGCAATTTCGCGGTTGATGCGATGAATAGAGATAAGCTGGATGATGCGGAAAAGGTACTTCAGCGAATACGGGTATATCCGCCTATTAATGAAGTGCTGATTCCTCTTCAGGAACAGCTCAGCAGACTGCAAAATGCAAAAAAACTTCTCGCCTTGTATAGGGTCGCCGAATATGCGTATGCCTACGGCAATTACAAGGAAGCGCTGGAACGTTATTTCCTCGTATATAAATCCGATCCATGGCATGAGGATACAGTGTACTCTATTGCGAACTGTTATTTTGCCCTTCGGGATTATACACTTGCAGCGGCTTATTACAGAAAGAGTTATGAAAAAACCGGCGATATAGATTCTGCGCTCGGACACCTGATGTCTCTTCGGAATGCCCGGCTTGCACATGATTTCTTTAAGAGTGCTGAAGAATATTTAAGCCGTTATGCCCATGGTGATCCTCAGACTATTCAGGGCATTTATCAAACATATATTGAAATGCTGTATATGAATAAACGCGAAGATGATGCACTTGCCATGCTCAGGCAATTGCGGAGTAAAAATCCGGATTCAATGACATGGCCTCTCATGCTCGGGAATTACCATTTACTTGCCGGTCGTTTGCAGGAAGCAGAAACTGAATATAATTACGCGCTCACAAAAAATCAATATTTCTATATCAACCATTATAATCTTGGAATGCTCGCCTGGAGGCAGGGGAATTATCTGCATGCAGCAAAACGTTTTTCTGCAGCCGATACTCTGTATCAGCAGAGAGAAAAAAAACAAAGAAATATTGAAGAAAAAATAACCTGTTATCTTGCATTAAGTTATCTCAGACTTGGTGATAAAAAAAAGGCATTTTCTGAAGCGGTCCGCCTTGATCGTTATCTTGCAGATGAAGGCAGTGAGTTGCTTCCGAATCACCGATGGGCAGTGTGCGAAATATTTTCATCCGATCCGGATTTTTTTTCGATCCAGACCAACCGTATCCGGCTGAATGCGCACCTGGCTGCATTGCGTACCCAGCAGCAGGATCGGCAGATTTCATGGCAGGCGGCGGCGCTTACTATGAAGTTAAATCCCGAAATTAAAACGACTTTTACATATCCCCTTACAAATATCGGTTCTGCGTATACTATATCCGCCGGCGGACTATTCGTATATCAGACACCGGACAATGTGATCACGGCGATTGATGAAATTTCCAGTGAGGTGCGATGGCAATTTACGGCGAATTCCCCCTTAACCACGCAACCTGTTTTTTCAACAATCTTCTATTGTCCACTGGCAAGCGGTAATATTTATGCGCTTGATATGCAAACAGGAAAAGAATTGCAGCGAATTCGTCAGAATGCGGCTCAATTATCAGTAAATAAAGGAACGATTGCCGTTTTAAATGAAAATACATTCACTACACATCAAAGCGGACGGATTTTATCCTCCGTTGACCTGCCGCGCGGCATCTACACAAATTTACATTGTGGAGGGAAAACCGTGCTGCTTTGGGGCCGAAATAAGGCTGCGCTCTTCAGCAGCGCATACGGTTCGGTCATTACCAATATCGATTTACCTCATCTTATTGATGCAGGAATTAACGGAAAAATATTTTATACGGTGAATCGTGACCGCCGACAAACCGTTGTTAGTCTTTATCACACCGAAAGTCTTGAATTATACCGCAGTTTTCCTCTTATCAGCATCGGATCAGAATACGTTTTTTACAGCGTATATGATAACTATTTTTTTACTGTCACACGAAACGGTCTTGTGCGGTGTAATAAAATCGATAATAATGGAAAAGAATTCTGGAACAGGCAGAGTATTCAGGATATTAAAGAAATTTGTATTTCCTCCGGCAGGCTATACATCAGAAACGGGACAGGGGAATTTGCATCAATAAAAATTAGCGACGGCAGCGAGGTATGGAGACAAAAGGCAGAAGTAATTCCCCATGGGTTTTCAATAATGCTTTCTGCGGCATTGTAAAATAGTGACTATTGCATTATTTCCAAAAAATGCAATCCGTCAACCGCATTCATGCCGACCCTGACACCCCAATGCAGATGCGGACCGGTTGAAAGTCCTGTATTTCCGATCCTGCCGATTACGTCTCCTTTTTTCATAAGCTGACCGTTTTTAACTGAAATTTCGGACAAGTGCCAGTATTCAGTATGAAGTCCGCTGCCATGATCAATCACAATTATCTTGCCTCTGACTTTTTTTCTGCCGATATACACAATTACTCCATGATTTGGCGCGTACACGGGTGTGCCTTCAGGCGCGCCATAGTCAACACCTCGGTGAAATCGCTGCAGGCCATCGTTATATGTACGCTGCATGCCGTATGGACTGGTGATCCTGGGATTGTACACGGGACATATCCAGTTTTCTCTCCAATATTGTACCGGATTTTCGTTGGAAAAAAATTTGTGAAAAAAAATATTTTCCTGACGGGTATCTTCTGCCGGCCGGGAGAGCAGGGCTCTTGTATTTGTATCGGTAATGTGGACTTTGCCTTCCGGCGGCTTGTCAGCGGTAAAAAAAATATTGGTGATAAAATCTGTTTGGCTGGTGAGCAAGCGGAGCTCAATTTGTTCAGGAAAACGCTCGCCGTCATAACCGCAGAAAAAAAAATATATTGGTTGTTGCGCATTACCGGGGGATTTGTCTCTATATAATATCCTCCGGTTTCCGTTCTCATATGCGGTAAGGTTTTTTTCTTCATTGCCGCGGATGAGGTATATACGGATGATTTGACCTGGTTTCATTGACATTGTTGGAAGGAAAACTTCAAGTGAATACAGCGGGATAATAATAATTAACCCTGAAAGCAACTGAAAAAAATATTTCTTTCGGCGTAATATTTTCTCATGTTCAGAAAAAAATGAAGTATGCTTTTTTTGTGTCAAAGAAGTATACCTTGTGTTAACTGATTTACCGGTATATCAAGTCCTTGCGCAAACCTTGTTGCGAATGCGTTAATTTCATCAATCAGCACCTGACAGCCGCGCGGTAAAGTTCCGGAGAGAGATAAAATATTGGAGGAATGGTTGCTGCGGAAAATTGTCGGATAGGAAATTTCTGACACGAGAGTGTAAATCTCGCGCACGTATTGACGGACGGTAAAACCGGTGTATTCAGTATTTTTATGAAGGATTGAATGTTCGGTTGCCAGGCTCAGTATTGAAGTGTAATGAGGTTTTAGAATATTCAGTGCACGGGCACTCTTCGACGCGTGATCCTCTGTTCGTGCCTGACCTCCGATACCCGACAGGATCATTACGGACAGGCGGATATCTGCCTTAGTGCATAGTTCTGCAATGTGTGAAAGAATATCCGAAGGCAGCGGTTTTTTTACCGCAGCAAGCGTTTCTGCATCACCGGATTCAAGACCGAGGTAAATTGTGCGCAGTCCTGCGCCTTTTAAACCCGTGAGATCAGATATTGTTTTTCCATGAAAATTATAGACAGAACCATACATGCCAAATCTTTTCAATTTAGGAAAAAACCGTTTGAATTCCCCCATTGCTGACAAAAGCCGTTCTGCGGGAAGTGTAAACACATCTCCATCACCGAGAAAAGCGCGGGTTTCATTTCCCTCGTAGTTTTTGCGAAGCCATTTGAGATGTTCGGTGAACTGTTCTTCGTTGCGTACCGAATACTTTTTAGTCTTATACATGGAACAAAAACTGCACTGGTTGAAACTGCAGCCTATTGTCAGTTGAGCGATTACTGAAGAAGCTTCAGACGGCGGGCGAAAAACGGGTTCAGAGTATCTTGCAAGCATTTTTATTAGCACTTATGAATATCAACAGTTTTGTAATAAACTCCGTGAAAGGGTTTCGCCACCGGTCATTCAGAACGGACGTTAGACGGTGGTTTTTTTCCTATAGGCGACGTGGAAGGGGTTTCGCAATGGCAATTCAGGCGGACGTTTGCCGCCGCCCTCGTGGCGTCGGTCTGCACTCTGAACGGAGAAAAAAAATGCGGCATCCTGCCGTTTTTTTCTCCGTTAAGCCGCTCTGAATTGCCGATTGCGAAACCCTCCCACTTGGCTATAGAAAAGAACCTATTACTAAACAATCCCTGTTCTGAATGACCGGCGGCGAAACCCTTTCACTCGACTATATTAAAAATGGCTGGCATTCTTAAGTAATAATACCAGCTTTCATGATACTATACTAGTTAGAGTTGTGCAAATAAAAACTATATGTTTTTGAATAATATTTTTCCAATTGAATGAATTCTATCGAAAAAGAAATTTTACTTGTTGAGAATTTTTACCGGAATGTAGACGTCTTGTGCGCACGGTTTAAAGAAAAAACCGGTCTCGACTGTATTGCCGGCTGCGGATTATGCTGTACATATCCCAAAATTGAATGTTATCCCCTTGAATTCCTTCCGTATGCAAAGAAACTGAGAGATGATGGTCTTGCGCTTGATGTATACCGGTCAATTACGTCCCAAAAGACTACGTGTATTTTACTCTCAGAGTCAGATAACGAAAATGATGCGGAAAATAATTCAGTTATTAAAAACGGTGCGGATATAAAATATAACGGGAAATGCAGTCAGTATGCTTTCCGCGGGTTGCTGTGCAGGACTTTCGGTTTTGCGGTGCATCGCGATAAATACGGAAAAAAATATTTCTCTTCCTGCGCGGCAATAAAAAAACATTTATCCGGCCGCATAAAAGAAATTTCTTCAGATGACATGGAAATAATGCCGTTAACCGCCAGTATTTTTGTCTCATTCGCCGATATTAATCCGTCTTTATGCGCTAAAAAAATTCAAATTAATCAGGCTATTAAAAGAGCCATTGAATATGTCCTGAATTCAGGATATTACAGAAATGATTTATCGTCCTGTGACCGGGAAAAGATGCCCGCGTAATTTTTTACTTTATGTCCTCTGGTACTTTGTATCCTCATTTATTTATTACTGATGATCTTTCCCCAAAAGAGGCCCGGAAAAGATATGCGGAAAGGCGCGCGGTATTTGCAGGACAATGCAAGGTACCCCTTTTTATCCGGGGAGTAATTACCCCGCCGGCGTATCCCTGGCAATGGGCGAATATTCCTTATGGTTTTTTTCAGGAACCGCTTATGGCTTTTCTTACCGGAATAAATATGCCGGGAGCGGTTCTTTTTTTACACAGTCTTCCCGGCAGCAAATGGCGGGAGATTTTGTTTTTGCCGGAGTGCGACCGGACCCGTGAATTTTGGGAAGGAATGAAATTGTCCGGCTTTCCCCGGCGGGAGGCAGCGCGCGCGGAAAAAATACTTGGAATTCAAAAAGTACAATGCATTTCGTCATTAATACGATATGTACACATATTAAGCAAACAAACCGGAAAAAAACGGCAGCGGATAGGGGTATACTGGAATTGTCGCGCGCTTCAGAAAACCGAAGATATACAAAACGATCATCTCGAATTTAAAAAGTTTATACACAGTGCATCCACAGGCATGGGAGTTATCAATATAGAAAAATATCAGTGGCCCATGCGTTTGTTGTTTGATCAGGCAGCATTTAAGAATATGATAAAGGCTGTGGAAAAAACATCTCTCGCCTATGATGCTTTAATACAGGGTCTTTCTATATGCCGATATGAATATCAGGCTGCGGCACTCCTCGATAACGCAATGAAATGCCTCAGCAGTTTTGGAAATGCGTTTCCAACTATTGCCGCTTCGGGCGGGAATGCATGTATACTTCACTATGAACAAAATTCTGATCAGCTTAATAAAAACAATCTTCTTCTTCTCGATTTTGGAATACGGTGCGGCAATAATGTGACCGATGTCTCACGGACGGTGCCCCTTTCGGGACGGTTTAATCCCCTGCAGCGGCTTCTCTACGGTATTGTGCTTGATACCCAAAAAGCAGTGTCATCCCATGTCCGGCCGGGAATGACGACCGGTGAGCTTGATGAGTTCTGCTGGGATACGATGGAAACTTTGCTAAAAAAACGTTTTTTTTCCCTGAATGGAAAGTGTGCGCGAAAGTACACAAAGCGCCCGCATGGAGTAAGTCATTTTATTCACATCTGTGTGCATGATGGAGATCTTTTCGGCGGAGCGAAAAAGCAGCCGCTTATGCCGGGTATGGTTATTTCAAACGAACCGGGGCTTTACGGAACATTCAGTATTACGCTCAATGGTAAAAAGTACCGGGAAACGATCGGGATACGCATTGAAGATGACCTGTATATTACTGAAAAGGGTTGTTTTAACCTTACCGGTGGTATTCCGAAAGAAATCGATGATGTGGAACAAAATTTCAAAAAATTTGTACAAAACAGAAAAGTAAAATTATGAAAGTTTTTTTTAAGTTTGTTGTTTATAATTAGTCTAAAACTATCAAAAAAACACAAGGAGCGGTAGTATGAAACGTCAAAAATTTTTCGTTAGGTGCCTTATTTTCATTTTCTATGTAATTATTTCTGAAGTAATGGCAATAACAGTAACGAAAGTGGAAAATACAGTACAGTTGGACGGCAAATTAGACAAAGATTTCTGGAAAAATGCACATGTGAGCACAAGGTTTGTCTGGCTCGATTCAAGAAAAGAAAGTCGAATTCCGGCAAGAACAGATTTTCGTATTCTGGTTAATTCAGATGCAGTATTCCTGGGTGTGTACTGTGAAGAACCAATGATGTTGAATTTACAGAGTGAAGTATATGAAAGAGACAGTTCCGCTATTTTTAAAACTGATCATATAGAGATTTTCATCGCTCCGGACGGGAAAAACATCAACTATTATCAGTTTGCAGTAAACCCAGAAAACAGTCAATGGTCCGCGTATTGGATTGAAGGAGGGAATACCACAGCCGGAAAATACGGTGCAGTATGGGAGTCGGCTGTTTACAAAGGAAGCAATTATTGGAGTGCAGAAGTGAAGATACCATTGTCTTCCTTGTATTATACGGAAGCGAAATTGTTTTCTGATAAATGGAAAATTAATCTTACGCGGCAAAGGTTAACCAAACAAGGAACAGAACTGACCACTTGGTCGCCTTTAATGAAAAAATTTCATGAGATTCAAAATTTCAATATCGTTTCCGGCTTGCCTGAAAAAAATGCACGTTATGACATCAGAATTAATTCAATGAAGGCCATCGTAAAAAATAAAACAAAAAAAGGCTTAATAGGCGATGTAGAGATTGGCATAGAAGCTTCTTCACATATATCTGGCGAGTATTTCTTTTCACTTTTTGATAGTAATGAAAATTTACTTACGAGAGAACAGTCATTAAATGTCACAGCATCAAAAAAAAATTCTTTAGTGATTAACGGAATTTTGTTCCCATTCGATGGGAAATCATTAATAAAAGCCGTTATCAAGGAGAAGAGTGAATTTGTAGTCAACGCAGTGTATTATTCATTACCAATCATCTATGAACCATTACGAGTTGATATCTCTGAACCATTTTATTCTCACAGCATTTATCCAGGTCAAAAAGTAAACTTAATTAAGGGAATTATCACATGTGATATTGAAAAAATAAATAACGCAGAAATGCATATTTTAGGAAACGGTCCTGACGGGTATGAATATAATTCTAAAACCCGGGTTAAGTCAGGAGAAAATCAGTTTAATATAGATGCGACTTCTATTATCGCAAATGGAAACTATAAATACACATTCCGAATTTTTCTTCCGGATATGCAGCAGATTGAAAAAGATATTACCATACGAAAACTTGCTGAACCAAGCGGCAGCTGTGTGTATATTGATAATAACCTTAATTTTGTTGCTGACGGCAAGATCATGTTCGCACGGGGATGGTTTGCAACCGAAAAATGGATGGTCAGCGAGAAATTATTGCATACCATCAGTCATCCTGACACTAAATTCCACAATATCTGGAACACCTCAGTTGATATGACTGCGGAAAGAATCGATCCGTCTGACCGCTCAAGAATTGTCAGTGATGTTAAACCGTCTGATAGTGTTTTTAAAGTAATGAGACAAAGAATATTGGAAAATAGGGAAAATAACAATATCTTCTGGTATTATCTATCCGATGAACCTGAATGCCGCGGGGTTTCACCGGTTTATCTTAAATACCAGTATGATTTCATTAAAGAGAGTGATCCATATCATCCCGTAATGGTTATAACAAGAGAACCGGGAAGCTATACCCGATGTGCGGATATTCTGAGTGTTCATCCGTATATAAATCCTAACGTTGATTCATCGGGGAAAAGGAGATTAAGCGTCAATATCGATAAAATTAGGCAACTGACGCATTCAGTATTGTCAAATGGAAATGCAAAGATAGTGCCCTGGTTCAATGCACAGGTTTTTAGTTATAATTGGTATGATCTTAACGCTGATTATCCTACATTTGAGGAGCTTTTCAGTTCTGTTTTTACAGCAATTGTCAGCGGTTCTAAAGGTATCACACTGTATATGTATAACGATCACTTCAACTCGATTGATATGAGATTGGGCTCTGATTTCATATTTGAGATATTATCTGACATTGAAGAATTTTTAATCAATCCTGCTGAGTTGATTTCGCATAAAATTCAGCAGTCTGACAGCACTACTTTCGCATGGATTAAAAAGGTGCGCGATAATATGCTGACAATAGTAGTAAATAGCATGGATATAAAAACTAATGCTATTATCGAAAGTGATGTCTTTAAAAAAATAACGCAGCTCCACGAATACCGTGAGAATAACACAATTGCTATTCAAAAAGAAAAAATGATTGTTGATCTTGAGCCCTATCAGGTTCGTTTTTTTTCAGAAAAAAAAATTAGAGAAAAAGCAAAAAATATAAGTAATTTTCGGCAAGAATTACTTACAGTTAAATCTGCTCTTAAAAAAAAGGGGAATATACTTTTCGAGAAAGGACGAGAACTGGAGTGGGACTCTTCAGATCCGAAAGGCGGGTATAACAACTGGTCAAACCCCCTTGCTATCACGCTTACGGATGGAATATGTGATGCACTGGGTTGGAAGAATTATTCCGGAAAGCTTCCTGCATGGATAGAAATGTCGTTTCCAACATTTGTCCCCAAATTCAGGAGCGCAAAAATTTATGCATATAATGTTGAGGAATTGGAATTCAGGATTTGGAAGGCGGGAGAATGGCAAACAGTAGGAACGGCTATCGATAACGGGAATGGGGAATTCGTTTTTTCTTTTGCGAATACATTGTCAACAATTAAGATAGTGCTCACGGTCACTAAATGTCAGCCCGGCAAAAAATCCGAAATATATGAAATTGAATTGTATAACTAAAATTTTCAGGAGGAAATTTATGAAAAAACAATTTTTTAATAAAACAATTTTTTTTATTTCTGTAATCGTATGCACTAATGCAGTGTTACTCTATGCAGAATTTGTCGAGAAACCGGATCCAAATACGCTTTGGATCGAAAACGGAGTTGATGTTACGACAGCAGATGATCGAGTATCCGAAACATATTGGAGGACCGGAGGAGAAAAGGGGATGGGAATCGAGCAAACGGGAACAAACGGATTCACATTACGTTCAATGGATAGAGTATCTTCAACAACAAGATATATGCCGATTGATCCTGACTATCCTTACCTCGTAATTGAAGTGACTGATTTTAAGCACCAAGGAAAAAGCCGCTCAATTCATGCTCAGTTTTTTCCTCCATCAGCTACTGATGCACTCAAGCTCTGGATGGTAAATCAGATTCCAAATGGAATTTATACATGGAAGGCGTTTATCAACGAGCATAATAAGCCTTTGTGTAATTTTACAATTTATTTAGCAAACAGTGAGGTGACATTGCGCTATATTAAGATGGTGAAAACTCCGAACAACTATATATACATTTCTTCATCAGCTTTTACTGAAAAAAAAAGACTGGATAAAGGAGATGCAGTTGTTTTTACCGTTTATATCGCTGCCCCTGCCGAAGATGTGAGTTTATCTTTTTTTCATGCGTATACCATGCCTCAACTGAGAATTAACGGATCTCAAAAGATTCAACTGAAACCGGAAGCAGGAAATCAAAACGTATGGAAAGCCTCTGTAATTATCGAAACATGCGAGGGCGATACACTGAAACCAGGTAAGCAATTTGAACCAGGAGAATTTATTGTTAAGGCTACAGTTCTAGGTGGAAGCCTTAAAGTGCCGTTATACACTGTTAACCCATATACTTTCAGTATCAAGTAATAGAAGGGGGAAAAATGATTTTAAAAAAAATAATATTTTTGTTCTGTGTAACCGCTTTGATTTCCTTTGCATCAAATAATGCAGAAGTTCTGCTTGAGGACAGTTTTGAAACTGAAACATCGGGAAAAATTTTCGGAACGGCAGAAATCGCCGAAGGAAAAATCGGACAAGGACTTAGATTGACCGGGAAAACCAATATTAAATAGTAAAGATGTCTCGTTGTCGAATGATACCGATGAAAAAAGTTGGAAGATGATCGGCAAGTATTTATGGGTTATTTTGGATGGACACAAATAAAAAAATTGGCTTTTTAGAGAATTTTTAATAATTGCTGATTATTTTTAATTATATTTTTCGCACAGAGCTCATAAAGCACACAGAGTCAAAGTGAATAGTTCTTCATGTGCGTTGTGCGCTCAGTGTGATGCATGATTGATATTAAAAAGGATTATTTTAATTACGTGGACAACATTATACTTTTTATTTTCTATCAGCGATTATGATTTTTTCTTAATTTTTATTGATAATTCGTGTGCATTCGTGGTTATTTCTAATACTTGTTTCAAATTAGCTTCAACCCAGTTTATTTACCGGGTAGAGCGGAGGGCGGCCTTCAAGCACTTCTTTAATATTCCTGGCGGCCTTTGTTTTCAGTTCAACCATTGATTCTTCACTGTACCATCCCTGGTGATCTGAAAGTACCGCGTTATCAAGAGTAAGTAAGGGATTGTCTTTTTCGATAGGTTCGTTCACAAACACATCAAGTCCCGCGCTGTTGATTTTTTTATCACGCAGTGCCTGGTACATCGCTTTTTCATCTATGAGCGGTCCGCGTGAGGTATTAACAAGTATTGCATTTGGCTTCATAATGGAAAATTGTTTTTCGCCGATGATGCCTTTTGTCTGCGGCGTGAGAGGCGCGTGTACGGAAATATAGTCGCTTTGAGAAATCAGCGTATCGAGATCAACCATCTCTACTCCCATTTCTTTGGCAACATTCGGCGGTAAAAAAGGGTCGTACGCAAGAAATTTTCCAAGGTTAAAGCCTTTCATTTTGCGGTGCATTGTCCGCGCAATGCGTCCGAAGCCGACAAAACCGAGCGTCTTCCCTGCAATGCGGAAAACTTGATCATTTTTACTGGTGTTCCATTCACCTGCCCGGATTTTTATAGTGCGGCTGACGGATTTGCGTACGCAGGACATAAGAAGTGTGACGGCCTGGTCGCTCACATCTTCATCACAGTAATCGGTAACATTGGTCACCCATATTTTTTTTTCGGTAGCGGCGGCAACATCAACATTATCAAATCCGACTCCGTAACGGGCAATTACTTTGCAGCGCTTGAGTTCGCGGATAACTTTGGCGCTCATTGGAGCGAGATTAACGAGAATACCGTCAGCATCTTTTACGTGCGTGATCACTTCGTCTTCGGTAGTGCAGTGCTTCAGGGATAGTTCTGCGCCGATAGTTTTTAAGACTGCTGCTTCCGGCTCATAATCTTTATGCCGTAAATCGGTAACTGCGACTTTATACTGTGCCATAAGGTCTCCTAATATTTTATGTGGGTACGTTAATGCCGAAATAATGAACTGGAAAATTGTTCAAGCGGACTCTTTCAGGCCTTTTTTGTTTCTATAATTTTTTCGCCTTGTATCATTTTAATAGCGCCCGCCGGACAGATATCGGTACATGTGCTGCAGCCGGTACAATCTTTGGTATTAACCGAAGCTTTATTATCTTTGTTCATTGTGATTGCATAGCAATGACCGATTTTTACACAATTGCCGCAGCCGGTACATTTTAAAGGATCAATGTGCGCAAAACCCTGATAGAGAGTAAGGCCGGGTGCAGAAGTGATCTGTTTGGCGGTTAAATCGCGCATATCCCTGTAGGAATTGTATTCTTTTTCTTTCATAAAATTCTTTATATTGGAAACAATTTTTGGAAGTATTTCAAAGCCTTTAACCATTGTTGCAGTGCAAATTTCAACGATGTCCGCTCCGCACATAATCATCTGTACGGCATCGTTCCAGCGTTCAATTCCGCCGCTTCCCATGACAATATTTTCTGCGCTCGGTGCTTTTTGCCGCATTTCATACACATCCCTGAGCGCGAGGGGCCTCAGCCATGGCCCGGAAAAACACGCAAGCGTCGGCTGATCCTGGAGATTGCAAATGCCGCGTTCAGGATTATTTATGTCGAAATCGGGTATTGCCAGCCTGTTGCCGGTGCCGCCCACGCAGGGAATGCCTTCTTTGAAGCAGGCCGCGGCTACATCGCCGATTTTCCCGCCTTCGGGTGTGAGTTTTACAAACACAGGAATGGTAACGGCCTTTTTTATCGCTGCCGCAGTAGTGGAAACAAGTTCCGCGTTTGAACCGACGCTGGCGCCGCTTACGGTGACGGGTTTCTCTCCGGATGACTGGACATTAAAAGACATATTGGGGCAGCACATATTGAGTTCAAGTACATGCGCTCCGGCAGCCTCATATTTTTTTGCCATTCGTATCCAGCCGTCGGTACCTTCGGTACCGGCATATGCAAAATTTGCATAGAGCACCAGTTCACGTACTTCTTTGCGGGCCTGCTCCATGAGTTTGAGCCCCTGGTCAAATGAAAGTCGTGTCTCTGCAGTAAAGGCATGATAAGACTGTTTTTTAATCCAGCGGTAGCGGGGAGGAAGACTGATGTACGGAGGATCGATTGCAAGTTTCAAACTGGCACCGCCCCATCCACAGCGTTCTATTTCGCGGATCATTCCGATGTTTTTTACCGTAGGTCCGGAGCCGACTACGAAGTTATTGCGAAACTTGATTCCTGCAATTTCAAGCGGTAGTAAATAATCTGATTCGGTAAAAGACATGATTTCCTCCTTAATATTACCACGATCCGGTTATTGTTTTACCGGATGAGTTGGATTCATACATTGCCTGAATAACTTCAAGGCATTTTAACCCACATTCGCCGTTTACACCCCACATTGGTTCGGTGTTATTGATAACGCAATTTATGAAATAATCGATTTCTTTTACGTAGCCGAGATTATAAAATTCATCAACCGCAGGTTTGGTCCATCCGAGTGTGTTATCGGCTTTTTCTATTGCGTAGGAATATCCGGGCTGCGAGTATACTCTGACGTTCGAGCCGAAAGTCAGATCAATTTTAATAACGCCTTTAGTGCCGTAAATTTCGACAACATCATCCATGCCGCCGACTGTGATGTAATTGCCTTCGACAAAAACGTGCTGGCCGTTTTTGAATTTCATAATGCCGCAGCCCCAGTCTTCGCCGGAATTGTCTTTGTGCACGTAGTTATCAGCGAGCCCGCCGTTTGTTTTGCCGATTACCTCCACAACAGGATTTTTACCTTCATTGCCGAGCAGATAAATTGACCATCCGACGGGATGAATGCCGAGGTGAATGAGCGAGCCGCCGCCGCAGGAGGAGCGGTTTTTAGCAAACGGACTATGGGTTCCGTTGTGGTTTTCTTTCGCCTTGATAAAAAGCACATCGCCGATCCCTCCTTCTTTGATTATTTCGACCGTCCGCATGAGGGAAGGGGAGAAGCACCAGTCTTCTGCATACATAAGTTTTACTTTTTTTTTCCGGCATACCTCGATCATTTCTTTTGCATGGGCGATATCTGTTGCCAGGGGTTTTTCGCAGATTACGTGTTTACCGGCTTCCGCGCATGCGAGCACTGCTTCGTGATGAAGGAAATTCGGAACGCACACGCTTACCAGTCCGATATCCGGTCTTTTAAGCATTTCCTTATAGTCAGTATATGTGTCGGGGATTTTCCATTTTTTTGAGATAGCCTCAAGATTATCAATCGCGGCAACAGCGGCGATAGCGGCTTTATCGTTACGCGAGTAACAGTCGGCGTGAAAATCAGCAGCGAATTTTGATCCTATGATGCCTACTTTTAATTTTTCCATTTGCGTTAGTCCTGTCCTGTTATTTTACCATCAGCGCCATCATTGCTTTTTTTGAAAAAATGGCATTCCGGGCTTCATCAGGTATTATATTCCGTTTCCCGTCCATCACCGCATCGGTTGCGCAGATGCCGCGGTGAGCCGGGCCGGAATGACTGTAGATGACATCAGGTTTGGCACAGTCAAGCACTTCGTCTGTCATTGTCCATTCTTTTACAGGAACTTCTTTTTCTTCAGGAGACTGTTCACCTGCAAGCATGCTGCGTATAAGCGTACTGGCCTGTATGAAGTCCGCGTCTTTGACCGCTTCTTTCAGATTGGTAACGATGCGCAGGCTGGCGCCGCTTTGTTTCGCCCTTGATTCTCCTTCTGCAAGGATATCTTTGTTAATTGTGCGGGAGTATGATTCGGGTACTGCGAGGGTAAGATTTATTTTTAAAAGCGGACACACTCTGATGAATGAATGCAGAATACCGCGTGCCATGCCGGTGTACACAAGGTTAAGCCCTTCAAGACGGCCTTTGGCCTGTTTAATTGCCATAAGTTCGCCGAGAACATGAGTACTGTGATCAACGGGTGTGCACGCATTAAGTATCGGTACATGCATGTTGCTGCATACGGTTTCCATATCTTTTTGTGAAGATAAACGGCCTGAAAAAAGATCGACGTACTGATCAAGCGCGCGTGCGGTGTCGCTCACAGATTCGCCCCTGCCCATCTGGGAATCTTTTACTGAAAGATAGACCGTTGTGCCTCCAAGCTGCGCCATTGCGGCTTCAAACCCCATGCGGGTCCGTGTTGATTCGTACACCATCATAATAACCTGTACCCGCCCCTTCAGAAGGTCTGCGTATGTCATATCGTACCGGTTGTCCCGGAACCATTCCCCGAGATGAATAATTTCATCTAACTGTTCTTTGGTGAGTACTCCGATATGGGGGACCTGTTTTCCGCGGAGGGATTCTGATAACTTTGGCGCTTTAGTTCCTGCAAGTGATTTTTTCATTAGATATGTCTCCTGTTATTTTTTTATTCAACTAGTTATTTTTTTTGATTTTTTTTATTACTATTTTAGTATACTGAATACTTCGTGGGCTATTGCTTTTTCTTCATTTGTTGGAATGATCATGAGAGGAATTTTACTTTCAGATGAGCTGATGATTGCTTCTTTCCCGGAAAGTGACCTGTTTTTTTCTAAATCCGGTATGATGCCCAGGTTTTCCATGTGTTCGGTGATTCTGCGGCGCATCATCACGCCATTTTCGCCAATTCCTCCGGTAAAGATTATCCCGTGAGCGCCGTTTAACACAGCGATATAAGCCCCAATGTATTTTTTTATCCTGTAGGCAAAAATATCGAGCGCGAGCAGTGCTTTTTTGTTTCCCTCTGATGCATGTTTTTCCAGGTCTCGGACATCATTTGATATTCCGGAGATACCGGATAAGCCGGATTTTTTATTGCAGATAGTATCGATATCTGCAGCGCTGTAGCCTTTTTTCAGTAAATAAAAAATAACCGCCGGATCAAAGTCACCGCTGCGGGTGCCCATTACCACCCCTTCGAGCGGGGTGAACCCCATTGAGGTATCTATTGATTGTCCGTTTAAAACCGCGGTGATGGAGCAGCCGTTACCCAGATGGCACGTAATGAGCTTAAGCGTGTAATAGTCTTTTTCCAACAGCAGAGCAGCCCTTTCCGCAACATACCGGTGTGAGGTGCCATGAAAGCCGTATTTGCGTATACGGAATTTTTCATACATTTCATATGGAAGCGCATACAGATATGCTTTCGGGGGGATCGTCTGATGAAAGGAGGTATCAAAAACTGCAGCCTGGGGAATACCGGGCATAACTTTTTTTGCGGCGAGTATTCCGGTAAGATTTGGCGGGTTGTGAAGAGGGGCGAGATCAAAGTATTCTTCAATGACTTTTTCCAGTTTATCATCGAGAAGAACGGTGCCGGAAAATGTTTCCCCGCCGTGTACCACGCGGTGACCGCACGCGCTGATTTCATTCATTCCGCGGATGGGTCCTTTTTCAGTGTTGGTGAGCATACGTTGAATTACTGCAATAGCGCTTTGATGATCGGGTATTGCTTCGCTGATGGTAATTTCTGTTCCGTCGTCTCTTTTTTGCGACGCAAGCGGAGAAGCGCTGCCGATACGGTCCACCATGCCTTTTGCAAGTACTGTTGCGCCCGGCATTGAGAAAAGCTGGAATTTTACAGATGAACTGCCGCAATTAAAAACAAGGACTTTCATAATATTCGGAATAATTATCTATATTTTATACCAGAACGTAAAATTCAATCCTATACTCCGCTGAACGCAGAAAATCCGCCGTCAACGGGAATAACGCTTCCATTGACGAAGCACGATTTGTCGGAAATCAGCCAGAACAACGTACTGATGAGGTCATCATTTGTGCCGAACCGGCGCTGTGGAGTATGCGCGATAATGGTTTTCCCGCGCTCGGTAAGGTCTCCGCTTTGAGTGGTCAGTAAAAAACGATTCTGGTCAGTAAGAAAGAAACCAGGCGCGATGGCGTTTACCCGTACATTCACCATACCGAGATACACCGCAAGCCACATGGTAAAGTTTGAAACACTTGCTTTCGCAGCCGCATAGGCCGGTGCTTTGGTAAGAGGTTTAAACGCGGCCATTGAAGAAATGTTTATTACACAGCCGTTTTTCTGGGCGGCCATGTGACGGGCAAAAACCTGGGTGGGGATGAGCGTGCCGATAAAATTAAGGTCGGAAGTGAATTTAAAGCCTTCAATATCAAGATTAAAAAAATCTTTTCCGTTCACGGCTAAATCTTTTTCCTCAAAAAATTCCTTGTCGGTGGTTCCTTTGGGAGAATTGCCGCCTGCTCCGTTTATCAGTACATCGATTTTGCCGTAGGTTTCAATTACTTTTGTGCAGACGTTGTTTACATTTTCCTTATCGAGCACATTACAGGCATATGCCGAACCGGAACCGCCCTCGCGGATAATTTCATCGATATATTTTTGTGCGCCTTCGGGACGAAGATCGAGTAAAACGGTTTTCGCGCCGGCACGGGCGAGATTAAGCGCCATGTTGCCGCATAGTATTCCGCCGCCTCCGGTGATTACGCATACTTTGTCTTTTACACTGAACATATTCTGAATATCTGTTTTTTCCATAAAGTCTCCTTGTATGAATAATCGCTGTGTGCAGGTATCAGTCTTTAAACGTGTATCAATTATTTGCCGCGGATTTCTTTTATGAGCGCGATGGTACTTTTTATGTCGGCGGTAAGTTTTTTAAAATCACCGGATTTAATAATATCGCTTGTGATAAGATTTGAACCTATTCCCGCGCATACTATGCCGGCTTTAAACCACGCGGAAAGCGATTCTTTGGTAGGAGATACGCCGCCGGTGGGCATAATAGATGTCCATGGGCATGGACCAAGCACCGCTTTTACAAAACCAGGCCCGCCGACTTCTCCGCCCGGAAATACTTTGCAGATTTCTACTCCGAGAGCTTCGGCACGGTGTATTTCAGTGGCGCTGCCGCACCCGGGACTGTAAGCTACTTTCCGTTTATTACACAGAACAGCGGTTTCTTCATCAAGAACGGGACCGACAATAAAACTTGCACCATATGCAATGTATAGTGATGCAGTCGGTGCATCGACGATTGAACCGACGCCGAGAATAACTTCGGGGTGGTTTGCCGCGCAGTGCGCTTCAAGCGCCTTAAACACCTCGATGGCGGCGTCTCCGCGGTTAGTCATTTCAATACAGACTGCGCCGCCTTCTGCGCAGGCGCTGACAATTTTTTTTGCAGTTTCGATATCTTTATTGTAAAAAACAGGTATAAGTCCAACCTGTTCCATGGTTGATAAAACTTTTAATCTTCTGTGACGTGCCATAGGCAACTCCTTGAATAAAAAAAACAACCAAGTTGTTTTTTGAATATGTGTATATAGGATACATTGATTATGGAAAATTGTCAAGAGGCGATTTTTTTCTATAGGCGATGTGGGAGAAGTTTCGCAATGGCAATTCAGGCGGATGTATTTTTCTTTCGACGAGGCATCGTGCAAGGGTTACAACAAAAGCTATTCAGGCGGACGTTCGCCTCTGCCATCCTGGCGTCGGCTTCACTCGGCAAAAAGGAAAAATTTTGGCATCCTGCCAATTTTCCCTTTTTGACGCCGCTCTGAATAGCTTTTGTTGTAACCCTTGCACTGAATCTTTCAAAAAGAAGAAAATAGAGCTGCGCTGAATTGTCAGTATAAAACCATTCCACTTCGCTATAGAAAGCAACACTACTACTAAGAGGTCGTCGCGATGGCTTACCAATCGTCACAACCCTCCCACTTGACCATAGAAAATTATACTACTGAAACTACAAGTTTGTGTTTACCTCGATTGGTTCCTAATTAAGGTAGAATAATTTAAAATTTGACAAAACGGCAAAGTTGGTATATACTTTCACTAGAGAAGCGGCGAGTATTAGGATGCGGGGAGATCAATTTAAAGGTTTACACCATCCGCTGACGGGAGAAAATAAATTATGGCTGGAATAAGTAAAATGAACACCGCGGTTTTTTTCGTCCGTTTAACCAGGGTAATTTTTTTATTCTGCATAGTCTTGTCTTTCAGGGTTTTCTCAATAAGCAATTGGTTCAGTAATGCATGGCAATCCCGTCTTCCCATACAAATTGAGGGCAGTGCGGTTACCGGTACTCTTACTAATTATCCTGCGCTGGTGTATCTGTCTAACAGCAGCAACCTTCTTGCTGGTACGCGTTTTAACGGCAGCGATCTTGTGTTTACCGCTTCAGATATGCATACCAGGCTCTCTTTCGAAGTCGAATCATATTCAAACGGCTCGCTATGTGCGTGGGTATGCATTCCACTTCTTCAGTCCGGTGTGAATCAAGATATCTATCTCTACTACAGCAATAACGCACAAACAACGAGTTTGGCGGATACTACTAATGTGTGGGATTCTGACTACCTGCTCGTACAGCATATGCACAATACTAATATCGCCGATTCTGTTACCAATTTCGACTCAACTGCGAGCAATCATTTTTCAACCAATACCACCGCCGCAAGTTCCGTCACTGTCCGTACCAATGGAATCGCCGGGTGGGGAAATCTCTTAAATGGAACTTCCGGGTATATGAGGGTGCCGAATTCAAGTTCCTTGTATCCGGCAACATTTACTTTTGAAGCGTGGGTAAATAGAACATCTGTCACTACTACTGCCGCGCTTCTTGGGTTAAATGTAGGCACTGCTTATCCGGCTATTTACGATCTTTGGACGGTTTCTTCTAAAAATGGTATTTTTTATCTGAATGGTTCCTGGTATCATCACTACTACAATACCGAAATTTCATCTGACATGTGGATTTATTATGCATACACAATACCTTCTGATGCTATTTTGGAAGTTGCAATATACAGAAATGGATCAGCGCTCACCCCTTATTCACCGTCCACCGCCAATGGTGCTACAGCGACAAAAAGTGCATTTGTTCTCGGCAGTATCGGCACAGCATATTTTTTCCCCGGTTTTTTCGACGAAGTCCGATATTCAAAAACTGTCCGCAGTGCTGCATATTTCGCGACGGTATATGCTAACCTATCATCCCCGACGAATTTTAGAACGGTTGGTAATGCTGAAGATCGTGTACAGCTCAAGGCATATCCCGAGACACATCCCGCCGGTTATATACTCACTTTTTCCAATCTCAGCAGGATTTTTTCAACCAACGCAATTACCAATTCTAAGTTTGTTTTTGGTAACGGTCAAATCATTGAAAAACAGGGTGCGAACGCGCTTGATCCTGCAACAAACAGTTTTTCGGTCACGAACCGCGTATATACAAACTGGCTGGAAGTCACCGATATTACCGGTACAACGCAGAGTAATAGTCAGGTTATTAGAGTGTATGCATATGTTGAACCGGAAGTTAATTTCACTATCTATCCAGGGCAGCCCGTTATCAGACAAAATGTGATGTTTGTCGATGCTTCCAGAAATAATTCTGCGCCTTTTGCAAGTTGGTCGATTAATACCGGTGACGGGAAAATTATCACTATCGACGGTACTCATTCACGTTATTCGGCAAGCTATACCTACGGCAAAGCCGGAACATACAATGTAGTACTCACAGTAAGTGATACTGTCGGCGAGACATATACAAAAGCTTATGCGCTAAAAATCAGCGATTATAATGCGAGGAAAATCAACGGTCTGGAAAACAGAATATACAGCAGGGCGGCTGATTTACCGATTGCGCTCAAGTATAGTCTGAAAAACACTGAAGAACGTGTCTATATCCGGGTGATGAATATGGAAGGTATGCTGATACGTGATCTCGGTATTGCCGAAGGCACCGCAGGAACCGATGTGTTGTTTCTTTGGGATGGGCGCGACTGGCTAAATAACGAACCGCGCTCCGGTCCTTATCTCCTCCGGGTGCAGATTCTTGATGCAGCAAATAAGCTGGATGATTTTATTGAGTGCGTGGTGCTGTACTGAGTGAAAGGGTTTAGCCGCCGGTAATTCATTCGGACGTTTGCCGGCAATCTTTTCTTAATAGGCATTGTGGAAGGAGTTTCGCAATGGCAATTCAGGCGGACGTTAGCCGGTGGTCTTTTTTCTATAGGCGACGTGGAAGGGTGTCGTAACCAGTAACTCATTCGGACGTTTGCCACTGCCTTCCTGGCAGCGGCTACACTCGGAAAGAATGAAAAAATAATGGCATCCTGCCATTTTTTCATTCTT
>Ga0180008_1000087_pt1 | contig 93036 bp, 67 predicted proteins | sample MM_PW_MetaG_FD_121121 | JGI IMG/M metagenome (GOLD analysis project Ga0180008, IMG submission 121121) | Groundwater microbial communities from the Aspo Hard Rock Laboratory (HRL) deep subsurface site, Sweden - MM_PW_MetaG | ecosystem: Environmental > Aquatic > Deep subsurface > Groundwater... | reverse complement strand
CTCTGTCCTCTGTCCTCTGTCCTCTGTCCTCTGTCCTCTGTCCTCTGTCCTCTCGCTGTATAATAAATAAACTTTATTACACAAATTTATCTACGTTTTTAGCGTAGATGTCTATGATAAAGAGTCTAAAGATTACCGTAAAAATTAAAACCGCGGATACTCACTATGTCGTAACTGCGCACATCATAATACAAATTTAGCAGGGATTTCACGCAGAGGACGAGTGCTCAGAGAGAATGTATTCTTCATATTTTCTAAGTCCTCTGTGTGAAATTCCCCAAGCACACTTTATAAAAATGATAAATAATTCGTGTTCATTAGCGATTGAAACCCAAAAAAAAGGGCGGCACCATGCCGAACAGCACAGTACCGCCCCCTAATAGAACACAGGGTGTTCCGGAAGACAGTGTAAGAAATTTTCTTACATCATGCCGCCCATTCCTCCCATGCCGCCCATTCCTCCCATGCCGCCCATTCCTCCCATGCCGCCGCCGCCGGGTGCTGCTGGGGCGTCATCTTTCGGAAGATCAACCACAAGTACCTCTGTGGTAAGCAGCAGGCTTGCGATAGAAACCGCATTTTGAACTGCAGCCCTTGTTACTTTAGCCGGGTCTATGATTCCTTCCTGAACCATATCGACATACTCTCCGGTTCTTGCATTGAGCCCTTTTTTTGTAGCTTTTACTTTATCAATGACCACAGCTCCATCCAGTCCTGCATTTTCAGCAATAAACTTTAACGGTGCAGTCATCGCTTTTCTCACCAGCTCGATACCTACTTTTACATCACCTTCAGCTTTGAGTTTTTCAACTTCAGCTTGCGCAAGAACGAGCGCCACTCCGCCACCAGGGACAATGCCTTCTTCGATTGCCGCGCGGGTCGCAGATAGGGCATCTTCTACTCGGTGTTTTCTTTCTTTCATTTCAGTCTCGGTTGCTGCACCTACATTGATTACCGCTACACCTCCGGCTAATTTTGCCAGCCTTTCCTGCAGTTTTTCTTTGTCGTAGTCGCTTGTAGTTTCGTCAATTTCACTTTTGATGGCAGTAATGCGAGCTTTAATGTCTTTGTCGCTGCCGCCGCCTTCTACGATAGTAGTATTTTCTTTTGCAACGAGGATTTTTTTAGCAGTACCAAGGTCTTTCATAGTCACATTTTCAAGTTTCATTCCGAGATCCTCAGAAATTACCTGCCCTTTTGTCAATATTGCGATATCTTCGAGCATTGCTTTCCTTCTGTCGCCGAAACCGGGAGCCTTTACCGCACAGACATTGAGCGTGCCGCGTAGCCTGTTAACAACAAGTGTCGCAAGGGCTTCGCCTTCCACTTCTTCTGCAATAATAAGAAGCGGCTTTCCTGACTGTGCCACTTGCTCAAGAAGAGGAATGAGATCTTTCATTGATGATATTTTTTTATCGTATATCAGTATCAGTGCCTCGGACAGCTCAGCGCTCATATTTTTCTGATTGGTAATAAAGTACGGGGAGAGATACCCGCGGTCAAACTGCATCCCTTCAACCACATCGAGAGTAGTGTCCATGCTTTTTGCTTCTTCGACAGTGATTACACCTTCTTTTCCGACTTTTTCCATTGCGTCAGCTATGAGGTCGCCTATAACTGAGTCGTTATTGGCGGAAATTGCGGCGACCTGAGCAATTTTTTGCCGTTGACTGATAGGCTCTGCAATGCTCTTTAAAAATGATATGATTTTATCCTGAGCTTTATAGATACCTTCTTTCATAATCATCGGGTTTGCGCCGGCAGCTACGTTTTTGAGACCTTCGAGAATCATTGCCTGAGCAAGAATAGTTGCGGTAGTGGTTCCGTCACCGGCAACATCGTTTGATTTGGAAGCGACTTCTTTGATGAGCTGCGCTCCGAGGTTCTCAAAATGATCTTTGAGTTCAATTTCTTTTGCGATAGTGACACCGTCGTTGGTAATTGTAGGAGAGCCGTAGCTTTTTTCAAGCAGTACATTTCTGCCCTTGGGACCAATTGTAATGCGGACTGCATTTGCGACAGCGTTAACTCCATTAAGCAGTTTTCTGCGTGCTTCTTCGTTGTATAATAATTGTTTTGCCATTGTTTTATTCTCCGTAATTAAAAATTATTCGACTACAGCGAGTACATCATCAGCTTTGATGATTATGTGATCTTCGCCTGATATTTTGATTGTCGTTCCCGCATATTTATCGTGGATAATTTTGTCTTTAACTTTGACTTTAATATCCTCGCTGTCACCTACGGCGATGACGACTGCTTCCTGTGTTTTTTCCTGTGCGGTAGCCGGAATGTAGAGACCGCCTGCAGTTTTTTCAGCTGCGTCAACCGGTTTTACCAGTATCCTGTCATTTAGAGGTTTTACCTTCATTTTAATCTCCTTTTTTCTATGGTTTTTTTTCTCTATTTTGAGTTCAGATGTAAATATGCGCATCAATATTAGTAATGTACGCGCTTTCTTATAATAATATAATTATTTATTCTGGTTAAGTCAAGAATTTTTAAAAAGGTTTGAAGTCATAGAAAGAAGCACACATTACGCTGCTGGAATATTTCATTTTACATTGACAAAATATGTATAACAGCTTACAATATAACAATGAAGAAACTAATGTTTAGTGGTTTTTTTTTCGTCTCATTCTGTATTATGCCGGGTCATAACTTATTTGCAGAAAACAAAAGTATAATTCACATTGCCAGTCTTCCGGTAATCGAAGGCCTTGGTATTTATACATCGGTGTATGTGCTGCATCACAGTGATTCAACATTGTCACGCGCGGCAGCGGCGGGAAACATATGTTTTCTCGCAGCGGGACTCGCAGGAGGCGCTGCAGCAATGTTCGGTCCGGAACAAAAGTACGATAAAATCCGAAAATTGCATCGTATACTCGGATATGCAGCATTTACCGGTGCCGGAGTACTTTCTTACGCCGTTTCAATCGACCCGTCCATAAAGGGTACTCCCGCACAATTTACGGCATACGGATACAACCTTGCTGTCTGTTTTCCTCTGCTGTATATGCGGTTTTAATTGTAGGGAAGAAATCTTAATACATTATACACATTCCAAACGGGATTTTAAAATTAAGTCCGCATTTTCCTGATTTTCCTCCAAAGAGGCGTATGTCGATATTTTTCAACATTTTTCGGCAAATTTTGTAAAAAAATCTCTTTGGTCTCCGGAAACAAAGGCAATTTTTTATCATCAGGAACATCATAGGAAGAATGTCTTATATTTTGCGGTAATTCGGGCGACTCGTCAGAATTCTCTAAATTGCCTGTATCATCAGAAAAAACAGGCTTGCTGAAATAAATTCCATTGTTTAGCGGACACACACGCTGACATATGTCGCAACCGAAAAAAGAATAATCCGAATCTGCGCCAAGTTCCACAGTACTGCACGCGATGCACCGGCGGGTGTCCAATACACCGGGTGCGGTAATTGCCCGCACGGGGCAGGCATCGATACACTTCCTGCAGTCGCCGCAAAATAATCCCGGACGACCGGCATATTTTATACTATTCGGAGAGCGTACGTCTGTTTTCATCAATGCTGAATGTTGACCATCGTCACGAAAATCAATCCCGTCATTAGAAAGTAAAAACCCCAGGAAAACCCAAGATCCTGCATTCGGAGTAATGAGCAATGTATTTTTACCGATAAAACCTAATCCGCAGACACTTGCCCAGTATTTTTCCAGTAAGGGAGCGCTGTCTGTACAAATGCGTCCGGAGATACCTGTTTCTTCTGCTATCATCTTTAACCTCTGTGGAATAACTGTATGATAATCGATTCCTTGCGCAAATACCGAAAGCCAGCTGCGCGCTGTTTCAGGCATATAGTAGTCAGCAAATGCGATTATTGTCCGGCAATCCGGTAAAAGAAAACCCGGATCGAACCTCATCTCCGCACGATGAAGATACGATAAAGGATCGAGCATTCCGCTTTGCATTCTATTCCGGTACGCTTTTTGCGCTGAATGGTGAACCGGAGGATGAACCGGAGGTATATGAGTAGAACCCCAGCCGCAAAAACCGTATTTTAAAACGGCCGAATCGAATTCACGACGAAGTATTTTTATTCTGCCGGCAGGCATTTACTGTTTTATGTTTATGCAGAAGGACTTAATCCGGCGACGGACTGCCGCGATTATTGTTTGAAATTCTGATACACCGAATAATTTAATAAAAAATCCGTATATAGCCAAAAAAACTGCAGCAGAAAATATTATTTTGATAAGTTCAAAAATTTTAAGCTGCATAAGAGAGTATTCCGCAGATGTCTGATTTATTTGACGGCTCATTACAAGAATAACCTGTACTGTATGTGATATGTCCAGTCCGGATAAAAAGTACAAGCACGCGCACGAGGGTACCATCGCAACAAATAATTTTACACTGTCTTTCACAAAGGTATCAGATACACTCACACTGTATTTTTTTCGGATAACAATGACGTAAGCCGCACTTACGGTGATACTCATTATTAATCCGGAGAGCGCAAGTCCGCCTGCCCCCAAATCGGTGAAATAAACAAAACAATACGCCGCGCATATGTTTATCGCGGTTCCAAAACCGGAAATTATAAAAGGAGTCCGCGTATCCTTATGTGATAAAAACAAAGGCACAAAAACTCTGTTCAAACCAATAAAGAGTATTGCGGCACTATGAAATAAAAAACAGTCTGCGGTGAGTGCAGTGCTTTCAGCGTTAAATGAGCCGGACGCAAAAAGTGCAAATATGATATTATTACGGAAACCAACGGAAAATACAGTTATAGGCAAAACAAGAAGCGTCAGAAGTACTATTGCGCGGCAGAAATCTCTTGTTAATGCATCATGATTATTATTGGCGGTATGTGCTGAGAACAACGGCAGGATTACAGTTGAAATCGACACAATAATAATACCAAGGGGAAATTCCTGAAGACGCAGAGAATAGTAAAGTGCGGACAACGGACCGTCTCCGAGTTTAAGCGCAAGCGGATCGATGAAAAGAATATTTATCTGATATACACCGGTAGAAAAAATCACCGGAATCATTACAAAAATGAACTTTTTAATCCGGGGATCCCTCAGGTTAATGGTAAATTTTATTTTAAACCCATGCCGGTATAACCATGGAATTTGAGCAGCGAACTGTACTGCGCCCCCTGTTAAAACACCAAAACAGAGAAAATATGCCCGTCGGAGCACTGCGGCCTCCGGCTCTGCAAATACTGAAATACCCGCTGCAGAAATAATGCAAATATTAAGTAGAATAGGCATAGCAGCAGGTATGGTAAAGTTTTCATAGGTGTTAAGAACACCTTGTATCACCGCAGCAAATGATACAAATAAAAGATAGGGAAACATTCTCCGGAGCAGACTCCCGGCGAGTAAAATTTCTGCTTGTCCGGTTTCAGCGCGGAGGCTGTAAAAAACATTTACAATTCCGTTTGAAAAAAGCATACCGCATGCGGTAATCAGCGAAAGTGTAATGAGAGTTAGTGATAGAATCCGTGTTAAAAAGAATTGTTGCGCAGGACCGGCTGGAATTTTTTCCTTCTCCTTGATTTCGGTGAATATCGGGATGAATCCAGAACTCATGGCACCTTCTGCGACCAGCCGGCGAAGCAGATTAGGAATCCGGAAGGCGAGTACAAACGCATCGCCGACCGCACTTGTTCCGAAAAAAGCGGCGGTAATCATTGTCCGTACCATTCCCGTTATCCGGGATAAACCGGTGATTACCGCCATTGAACTTATGTTCCGGAGAAAACTCCCTGATTTTTCAGAATGCGCCAATAAAATGACTCATTGCGTGTAATGGGAAACCAAATGACGCGGACTAATAAAAAAATTGATAATCCGCGATACTCTGATATTATTTCAGCATTTTTGCTTTGAACAGAGAACTCATCATTTTGCGCAGTTTTTCACCGGTTTCTTCGATAAGATGTTCTTTACCCATTCTGCGCATAGCATTCATTTGAATTTTGCCGGTGTCGCACTCATTTATATAGTCTCGCGCGAAGCGGCCGTTTTGAATATCCTGGAGGATTTCCTGCATTTTCCAGCGGGTTTCTTCGGTGATAATTTTTGGTCCGGTGATATAATCTCCGTATTCGGCTGTGTCGGATACACTGTACCGCATACCCTTAATTCCGCTTTCATACATCATATCCACAATAAGTTTTACTTCATGCAGGCACTCAAAATAGGCCATTTCCGGAGCGTATCCGTTTTCTACGAGGGTTTCGAAACCTGCAGTAATAAGTGCGGTCAGGCCGCCGCAAAGAACAACCTGTTCACCGAAAAGGTCTGTTTCAGTTTCTTCTTTAAAAGTGGTTTCGAGCACACCTGCGCGCGTTCCGCCGACACCTTTTGCATGCGCGAGTGCGGTTTCTTTTGCTTTTCCGGATGCATCGTTATGTACAGCAATCAGGCATGGTACTCCGGATCCATTGGCAAATTCCCGGCGGACGGTGTGTCCGGGTCCTTTCGGGGCTACCATATATACATCTACATTTTCAGGAGGACTAATGCGTCCATAGTGAATATTAAAGCCATGTGAAAAAACAAGGGATTTCCCTGCTTTCAGATTCGGGAGTATGTCTGCTTCATAAACCTTTTTTTGTATTTCATCGGGAAGAAGTATCTGAATTATTTCAGCCTTGGATGCAGCTTCCGAAGCGGTCATTGGTTTAAAACCATGCTCAACTGCCAAATCATAGTTTTTTGTTCCTTTCAGTTCACCGACAATTACATTCACACCGCTCTCTTTAAGATTTTGAGCCTGGGCATGCCCCTGAGAACCATATCCGAGAATTGCAATTGTTTTACCTTTTAATACACCCAAGTCTGCGTCACTATCATAATACACTTTCATTTTTTCCTCCGATAAATTAAATCTTAAAATAATTTGTTACAGCCTGGTTAATACGAAAAACATTTTCTGATGAGTTTTTAACGCACTCGTCCATGGCACGTAAGAGTTTATATTTTAATATAAGCGGAAGTTTTAGTCAAATCGAATGACTTATACACGCAGGGGTAAACGCGCACAGTTTAAGTGGTATTATTTAAATTGACAAAACATGATTTCGATACTAAAATCCATTATGCAATCCAAGCGCATTACTGCAAAATTATTACTTTTCGCAGTGGTAGTTTTTCTTTTATCCGGATGTAAAACAACCGAGCCGCATAAAAAAAAGCACGCTGAACATGCGGACGGGAAAAAAACAGTTATCGAAGAAAAAGAAGAAGAACCGAAAGAGACTGTTAAAGACCTGATGCTGCGGATAGGTCGGAATTACGTCATTGTCAATAAAACTATTTTGGAACATATGATATTCAGCGGAGTTGTCGAACTCACTTCTGATATACAAAAAAGCATCACAAAAGTTCTCTTGCTTCTTACGGAAGAAGAAAAAAAAGGAGTGCGTTCCGACGGTCCGCTGGATGAGGAATTTAAATCCATGCTTCTCTCGCTTAAGCATGAAGCGCTTATGCTTCAGACAGCGGCCACCCAATCCGATATTAACAAAGCAAAACAGCATGCGGTGAATTGGCAGAAATTCAGTAGTGTTTTTAATCAATAGGTGCCGTGAAAGGGTTTCGTTGCCGGTAATTTAGGCAGAAGTTTGTCGGCAGTCTTTTCTCATTAGTCACCGTGGAAGGGGTTTCGTAACCAGTAACTCATTCGGACGTTTGTCTCTGCCATCCTGGCAGCGGCTGCACTCGGAAAGAATGAAAAAATTATGGCATCCTGCCATTTTTTCATTCTTTACGCCTCATGAGTTACTGGTTACGAAACCCCTTCCACTTGACTATAGAAAATAACAACACTGCTCAATATTCACCGCACTGAATTACCGGTAAAACCCTTTCACTTAGTAATAGAAAACAACACAGCTACTACTAGTCTGCCGCTGTGAATTGCCGGCGGCGAAACCCTTCCTCATAGTTACTTAAGTAACAAAAGTGCTGCAAATCATTCGCACAAAGAATTTCACCTCTGTGATAATTTAGGCATTCATATATTTTTTTATGTTAATTCAGTATATGTAAACGTATAACCTTAAATTCATTGTATAATGTAAATATGGAAGATAAAAAAGAATTAGAAAGATTGAGCCTTACAATACCTGAAGAGCTTAAGGATTGGCTGTACGGCTTTTCGCGGGAAATAAAAAGAGCGGGCGGGTATAAGCTGCCTAATACAATTATTATCCGTGCGTGCATTCGTGCGATAAAAGAATCCGGACTTGATTTTGATTTGTCAAATATCAAAGACGAACAGCATCGCGGTCTCGCAGACACCGGCGCGAATGAAGACATGGAAAATATTTTGTTAGATCGTTTGTTAAATGCAATCCAGCGGAAAAAAGCATCGCTTAAAAAATAAACTCTTCATAGTACTCAGGCTTTTTATACATCACATCACTGCACAGAACTGACAGTGATTTTTTAAACATGTGCGGGTGCTGAACATTATGGGGCATAACATCATAGTGTGCCGGAATCGCAAATTTCGGCTTAATCCGGGCGGCAAGTTCAGCGGCCTGCCAGTGACTTAAATTGTTGTAGCCGCCGTTTATACATACCGCCATTACATCGACGGTTATGTTTTTGTTTTTTTTAAGATATTGTAAATCCTGCCCGAGAAGCATGCAGGCGGCTGTGTCTCCTGTGTTGTAGAAACTGCCTCCGGAACGCGGCATAAAAAAATACCCGGCATGAGTGAGATCAGTTGCATCAGTCGCTAGGGCAAAGGTGACATGAACGGTATATCCATTCAATGTAATTTCTTCGCCGGGATAAACTGTATGGATATTTTTTTCAGGAATGCCGTTTTGCCGGAGCACTTCTGTTGCTTTCCACGGCGCAAAAAAGCGAATGGAAACTTTATTTTCCAGCCTTGAAATAGTGAACGGATCGGTATGGTCGCAATGACTGTGAGTGAGGAAAATAGTCTCGACATTGATGTCTTCAGGTTCAATCATCACCGGTAGAATTCGCGAACGAGGTGTGCGCGTACCGGTAAAACCTGATGCGCAGTAATCTGTAAGGTATGGATCAATTATTACTCCGGAACCTCCAGCAAATTTAAGATAATATGAATTCTGGCCGAGGTGCCATAATATGGTTCTGTTTTTTTGGTCCGGGAAGGTGTTTATCCGGCACATAAATTCTTTTGATGTATACCGCATCTTAACCGGTTGCGGAAAAATAATATCATTGTCCTGAATTGAATAAAATGAATCAGTCATTGATTTACAATATAATATAATTTTATAAAAAAATCATGCGGCGTAAATGAAATTTTATTCAAAAAAAATATGATACAATAGTTTTATGAATGGGTATATACTTAATGGTTTTTCGGTTACCGCAGGAAAAAAAACATATCTGAAATACCACGGTGTTTTACACAATGGTAAAACTTTTATCCTTGTACAGGAAAACCCGCCAATCATTGCTTTTACAAAACAATCATCCCTGCAATACAGCGGTATTTCCGTTAAAAAGACAATTTCTGATCAGTATGTATCCCTAATGACCGGGGAACCTCTTGACCTGCATTTTTTCCATAACATTGCCGATTTGCGCGTAGCAGAAGAAACTTTAGGCAAAGATGCAATTTTGGAGAGCGATATAGATCCGGCCGCGCGCTTTCTTATGGAAAAAAAAATCCGATGCGCAGTAAACTTCAAATCACCACCCGTCGCAGAAAGGGACGGTATGGTTTTTTTTCGTAATCCAAAAGTTGCACCATCGGAACAAATTCATGAATTGCGCACAGCCTCAATCGATATTGAGAACTCCGAGCCTGGCCATGGTGGATACCGGCAGCTTTATTCAATCGGTATTCACAGTGGAACTTTTCGTAAAGTAATAATGCTGCACACCAGCGCAGGAACCGATGATTTTATCGAATATGTTACTACCGAAAAAGAATTGATTTTATCATTTATTCGTACTATTCAAACCCTTAATCCCCAGGTGATTATCGGCTGGTATGTTGTCGGATACGATTTTGATTTTCTTATCAACCGGTCAGAAGAATTAAATATCCCGTTTAATCTCGGTATTGATTCAAGTCCTGTAGAATCATTTGTCTCTAAAGTGCGGAAGGAACGCATTGTAAAAATACCCGGAAGGGCAGTCCTTGACGGCATTCAGGTTTTAAAAACCCTGAACTATTCATTTGATAAATGGAGTTTGGATTTTGTAGGCAACGCGCTTCTTGGTGCGGGCAAACTCATTCATCCCAATGACGACAAGGTAAAAGAAATTACTAATCTTTTTAATACAAACAAAAAAAAACTTGCCGAATACAATATAATGGATTGTGAATTAGTCAGCCGTATATTTCTCGAAACAAATGCTCTTCCGCGGCTCATCGCAAGATCATGCATAAACGGCAGCTTTCTTGAAAAACAGCATTTACGTGCAGATATTTTCGATTCCCTTTATCTTCCTGTGCTTCATCGCAGAAAAGCCGCCGCATCAAATACCGAACAAAAAAAAACATTTACATCCGGAGAATCCGGGTCTCAACCGCTCAGATATATTACCGGCACACATCGTAATATATTAAAATTCAAATTTCCGATGTTTTCCAGTGCGGTTATGCATTCATTTTTTATTGATCCATTAGGCCGGTTCAGAGGCGAAACAGATGAAAACAATTCTCTGACCGGTTTTGACGGATTAATTCCCTATCACCGGACTGAATCAATATTGCCGGAAATTTTTTCTTCAATCAAAAATTATAAAAAAAAAGACCGCGGTACATCGCATCTCTGGAGTGAAGCGGCAGATTCAGTATATGAAACTATCAGCAGCGCAATTACTCTTCCCTCGTGCAGGTTTTTTTCACAGGCTATGATCAGCTCAATCAACGCAAATAAACAAAAAATACTTGATACAGTACTGCATACAGTCGAATCAAAAATTAAGGGTGAACTGGTCTATATTAACGATGATTCTCTGTACATACGGAATGACTCCGGCGGAAATGCCGAAAACGAGATTGTGCAGGAGGTAAAATCGGCGCTCAGCACCCTGCTCGAAAAAAAAAAAACCGGTAATTATTTTGATTTTGAATACTGTGAAACCATAGACGGACTTTTTTTACCTGATAAGAAAAGTATCGCCCAATCCGATATGTGCGGGTTAATGTATGCAGAAATGCCTGCGAACTGCAGCGGGCTCGAAAATAGTATGGACAAAATCCGGATATTCAGTAAAAAAGTCAACCGTGCAAAGTGGTGCGCAGCTTCGGCCGATTTTCAAAGAAAAATTCTGCAGTCCCTTTTTTGCGGGACCAATCCCGCTGATATAATTCACGATTTTAAAAAAAGGTTATTTGACGGATCATACGACAAAAGTGTCGTACTGTACCAGAAACTTAAAGGAACACTAGAGGAATATGCGAGCGAACCCTCCGGGCAGAATTTTTGTCTTGATGCGGCGAGAACTCTGGGTAATATACCTGAAAGAGCAGTAGAATTTATTATTACCGAAAATGGAGGGGAACCTGCCCAGAATCTGAAATCAGCAATAAATTATGATTATTATTTTGAAAATTTTTTTCTACCAATCGCTGACTGCCTGCTTTCAGCAACCGCTTACGCCGGGGCCGTAAAGAGTTTCAGTAAAAGCGGCGCGCAACTCTCATTCTTCGATGCCGGATAAAAATCCGGAAAAATTTAATAATTTTTATAGTGAAAAAAAAATCCGTTGGTTTAGTCGCAACTCAGTATCGTACACTGAAACAGCCCACCGGCGGATTGCTTCTTCAGAAAGGAGGGAGTCTTCCGGAGGTTACCGTCGCATACGAAAGTTACGGAAAAATAAACCATGAAAAGTCGAACGTAATACTTCTTTGCCATGCATTAACCGGAGATGCGCACGCGGCAGGTTATCACAGTTTGGAGGATAAAAAAGCCGGCTGGTGGGATATTATGATTGGACCGGGTAAAGCGATTGACACTGATTATTTTTTTGTAATTTGCACAAATATTCTCGGCGGCTGCAAGGGCACAACCGGTCCGTCTTCGGTTAATCCAATAACCGGAAAACCATACGGATCAGATTTTCCTTCAATTACCGTGTACGATATGATTCATGTGCAGAAAATTTTTCTAGATGAATTATCAATTCCGTCGCTTTTCGGAATCATCGGCGGATCTGCAGGCGGATTTCAGGTTCTGGAATGGTGTGTGCAGTATCCTGATTTTATTCAGAATGCGGTCGTTATTGCATCAGCAGAAAGTTTATGCGCTCAGGCACTTTCATTCGATATTGTCGCAAGAAATATAATTCTGGCCGATCCCGAGTGGCAGGGAGGGCACTATTACGGCAGCGGTCGTGAACCGTCAAAAGGATTGAGTCTCGCGAGGATGATCGGACATATCAGCTATTTATCAAGTGAAACAATGGATATAAAATTCGGCAGGGAAAGGCGGGCCGAAAACGGACAAAACGGTCTTTTCTCAACCGACTTTGAAATTGAAAGTTACCTCAATTATCAGGGAAAAATTTTCACTGAACGTTTCGATGCCAATTCTTTTCTCTATATTACCCAGGCTATGGACTGGTTTTCACTTAAAGAACGAGATATACCGCTTAACAAACTCTTTGAGAAAAAAAACATCAGCTTTCTTCTTATCTCGGTATCTTCTGATTGGCTTTACCCGGCAAAGCAGGCAAAAAACCTCGCGGAATTAATACTTCGGGCGAATAACCGGGTAAGTTATTGCGACTTATCAGCGCCGCATGGACATGATTCTTTTTTGATAGAAAATGAGACCTTATCTGAGATCGTATCCTCTTTTTTTAATCCCGAACTCGGAAAAAAGCATTCTGTGTCTGAACATGATTGTCCGCGCTGCGAGACATTCAGCATTATCAAAAATATGCTCACTCCAAAATCACGGGTACTTGATCTTGGCTGCGGGGACGGTTCTTTCCTGAGCCGGATCATGGCTGAATCAGCTGCGCATGTGCATGGGTTCGATATCGATATAAATAAAATTATTGCATGCAACCTGAAAAAAATTCCGGCGTTTCAGATTGACCTTGATGAAGGGCTCGGTATGATACCGGATATGTTTTATGATTTTGCCGTACTCAATCAGACACTTCTTGAGGTTTTTAAGCCTCAGTTAGTGCTCATGGAAATGATGAGGATTGCCCGCTACGGAATAGTCAGTTTCGCAAATTATGCGAACTGGAAACACCGGATTAAACTCGGTCTGTTTGGCCGTCTGCCGCTATCCAGAGAGCTTCCGTTTGAGTGGTACAATACACCGAATATTCACTTTCTTTCGCTCCGTGATTTTAAAAATTTTTGCCGCAGAGAGAACATAATTATTCATGAACAGCATTTTTTTGCGAAAGGCGTCATTTCAAAAATTTTGTCTGCCCTGGGGTTTGCTAATCTCGGTGCGGATCGGGTCATTGTTAAAATCAGCGCGTCTACACAATCCACATCTGCTGAGTAATGAAATCATTTATCATATTCATTGTTATCGTAGTTGTTATTTACATATCAACCTGTGTGTATACCGCAAAACGGCTTATGCAATGCGCTGAAGGACTGTACTACCGGCGGGCATTCTTTATTGTCTACATTACTTTATGCGTGTTGTTTTTTGCTGAACGCGCGCTGTTCAGAATACAGTCAGCAGCAATTCAGTATATTGCTTCCATCGGGACATTCTGGCTTGCTTTTTTATTTTATCTGTTACTCGGCTGCCTGCTTTTTGATGCGGTGCGCATTATAAATCGTATTGCTCATATCTGCCCTGACGACTTACTGCAAATAAAAAAAATTAAAAATATAGTTTTTTTTATCATAACCGGAGTTACTGTGCTTGTAGTAAGCGCGGGCGCAGTTAATGCGCGCTTCGTGAAAATCCGCAGAATTAAAATTAATTTTCCCTATTCCCGCGGTATCACGCGTCCGCTCGTATTCCTGGCTGTTTCAGATATTCATCTGGGGAAAATATCCGGTAAAAATGCGCTCACAGAATTGAAACGTCACGCGTTGCGTGTGCAGCCGGACGCAATACTTTTAGCCGGCGACATTATAGATGAAAATCCTTCATGGTTAATCAGACACCGTACGGGAGATCTGTTTAAGGACATTAAATCCGGGCATGGTTTTTACGCGTGTACCGGAAATCATGAATATATCAGCGGTATTGAAAACACGGCTGATTACCTCGAAAGTCTCAATATTAAGTTATTGCGCGATACCGCAGTCAGGATAGGTGATACGGGCATAATCGCAGTCGGGCGTGATGATATTTCCGCGCTACGATTCGGTTTACCGAAACGTCTGAGCCTTGAACAAATTTTTTCAAATAACTCGCTTCGTATGGATAAAAATGAAAATAAAATAATCATTGTGCTCGATCACCAGCCTTCATCATTACAGGAAACAATTTTATCCCGTGCGGATATTCTGATTTGCGGTCATACGCATCACGGACAACTCTGGCCAATTAATTTTATCACTTCGCGGATCTTCCCTCTCAGTTACGGATACCGTAAAGAAGGAAATCTGCATTATCTTGTCTCAGGCGGAATAGGCACCTGGGGTCCGCCTGTGCGTACGAGTGCCCGGCCGGAAATAATCGAACTTAGGATTTATCCGGAATGATTTTTTGAACTTTAGTTAAATTTTTTTAAATTTTTTTTTAAAGAACCAAACTTAGTACTTTTTTCAGTTTTTTCTGTATGCGTGGTGACCGTACTCCATGCCGTTACTGGTATTATGGGAAAAGCATATAGTTATGATAAAAAATTCGTTGAAAAAAATCTTATTGCCTATATTGGAAATAAACGGCGGCTTCTGCCGCTGATTATTAAAGCCATCAGGGAAGTTGAAACATACGGTTCTGTAAAAATTCAGCGCAGCGGATTATTCATTGATTGTTTCGCCGGTACCGGAGTTGTTTCCAGGCTGGCTAAATCGTTAGGATTCAGTGTGATCGCAAATGATTGGGAATATTATTCTTACATTATAAATACTGTTTTCGTTGAGTATGGAGCAGATACTCTTCGCGTTTTCGATGAAGACGGCGGAATAGAAAAAGTAATAAACGAATTAAACGAGCTCGACATATACTGCGGAAGAAATGCGTATATTTCTGAAAATTATTGTCCCGGTTCAGACATATCGCCGGATCCGAACCGTGAACGAATGTTTTTTACACGGCAAAATGGTATAATTATCGATAATATCCGCGCGGCAATAGAAGCACGGTTTCCGTTGTCAGGTCACACATCGGATAATCGTTCCTCGCGCGGCGACCAGGGAAAGCGCTCCCGTAATACAATTAAACGGCACATTCTTACCGCACTGCTTTTATATGAAAGTTCAACACGCGCGAATACAAACGGAGTTTTTAAAGCTTTCCACCGGGGTTTTGGCGGAGGAGGAGGTGATGCTCTTGGACGGATATTAAAGAAAGTATCCCTTTCAAAACCGGTTTTAATAAACGGTACAAATTGCCGGGCGGAGAAAAAAAATGCACTTGATTTGCTGCGCGAAGTTTCTGATGTACAGGCTGAAATAGTGTACCTTGATCCACCGTATAATCAGCATCAATACGGTTCAAACTATCATCTCCTCAATACAATAGCACGGAATGACAAACCGGAAATAAAACGTGAATTTATTATAAACGGCAAAAAAGTTGCGAAATCAGGTATCCGAAAGGACTGGATTAATACAAAATCGTCATTCTGCTCGAAAAGTTCCGCCGAACATGACTTTCGTGATCTTATCCGTAGTATACATGCAAAATATATCCTTGTCAGTTATTCAACAGAAGGCATAATTCCTTTTGATTCGATGCTTGATATTTTGACTGAAAAAGGGAAAATCGGCATTGTAACAAGCGGCTATGTGCGCTACCGCGGTGGACGTCAGGCCAATACCACTAAAAATAAAAATATAGAATTTATTCTTATGGTCAATACGGCAGAACACACATGCAGATCTGACATCGAAAACGTCCGCGGCGTAATTCTTTCCAACGCTTTTCAGAATATTTCCGAACAGGTCTTTCCTGTGCTTTCTCCTGGAATAAATTTTCGGGTAAAAATAACCGGCAACAACGTACATGTCCTCTATAATAAAAACGGAATGAGATTTTCGCTCAATAAATTTCTTGGTCTGTCAAAGGATTTCTTCAGCGAAATAAATTCATTGCCCTATCAGAGGAAAAAAGAACTTTTCGATGATTTATACCATGTTTTTTTTAAAAGGAATGATTGTGAAATAGTGATGTTATTGAAAATGTTACGGAGCGATTATCCGGCAGACCGACGGTTTCTGGCGGAAAGAGTTATTACATTATTTAATAAAATTAATCCTAAAAAAAACCATGAGGAATATCAGCGTGTATATTCAGAAATCAGCCGCATGTCGGATGTACTGCATGCAATCCATCTTGGGAATATGCATATAAAAAAACTGGACCTTATTCTTTCAAAAAGTTCAGCCGCGTAGTATAATACACGTAGTATACAGTACTAGTAGTGAAATTCATTATTAACTACCCAGCAGTATAATTGCAATGAAACCGCCACTCCTTTTTGGAATATACTAAGAAAGAAAGCCACAGAGGCACCAGAGATCACAGAGATATTCGCGTGCATTAGCGTTTATTCGCGGTTAAAACCAAGAGAAAACCGCTAATGGACGCGAATGAACGCTAATGGGGATCGAGGAGGAAAATTTATAAAATGTTTAAGACTATCTGCGGTTTTTTTATTTTGCTGTGAAAAGATTTAAAATTCGTACTGCTATATACACGCGTACGTATAGTTTTTGGTGCATTTAATGTTATGCCTGTCGAAACAATTATTATTAATGCGGCATATTAATTTATATGCCTTGCTTTTTACAATCCTGACTCTGTCAGGATTTCTTTTTTCTACTCAGAATCCTGCAGCCGTACGTCCGGTTATTTACATTCCGGGAATGTATGACAACGGAAACCGGTTAAATTCCGAACATCCTCTTGTCCGCTCAATAGAAGACACATCAGGGAGTTTCACTGAAGAATTAACCTGCGGTATCAACCCGGATGCCGGATCATCGCTCCGCTCCTGCAGGCTCGCGGTTGCAAATATGATCGGGCCCGAGCCGGTTACATTCGATATTGAAAGCGCAAGCAGACTTTTTTTTGCATGGATCTTCGGTCCGGATTTTTCTCCGACCCATTTCCGGAATCTTAAAAAAATTAAGGGTAATACGTGTACGGGAACACTGACAAGAAACGGAACTTCATATCAATTTAACGGATTATTAGCAGAAGTCTGGGGACGATACGGCAGCAAAGTATACGTTTCAAAAGATGGACGCATTCTTACCGGAAAGGCATACACACACGCACGAAGCGCAGGAAAAAACGGCAACACAGACTTTTACACTAATGCACACCATCTGTATGCAGACCCGGATGAAATACTTTTTACGATCATCACTCATTCAACCGGCGGTCTTTTACTGCGTTCTTTTTTTGAAGAGGCCCGTTTAAAAAAAACACACCATCACACCGCCGAAGCAGTTTTTCTTGCAGTACCTCATCACGGAGCGAGATGCGTAATGCAGATGCAGGCGACCACATACTGGATTCTGGATTTCGGCTCTTCCGCAGTTATACAAAAAAGACGGACGGGCAGCACATTTGTCCAATTGCCGGATAGCAATCCGGTGCACGTCAGTTATGAAGATATCCTATCCGGTACACTGCTTGGGAAAGTATACGGCAACAGTTTTTCTGCGGTTAATTACCGGAATTTCCTTTCCAAAATCATTTTTTACTTTATTCCTTTTGATGGTAAATCCGGCCGTTTGTACAGGGATAAAGGCCTTCGCGGACTGCATCCCCACTCCTCGTTTGTCCGGAAACTTTCAAACGCACCGTTACCTTCAGATGTAAATTTAGTCAATGTCCGTTCACTGTCGCCGTCATCAGCACTTTTTGAAAATTTGGGGAAATGTTTTTTTCAATATCAGGGCGACGGCGCAGTAGACTATCGGGATGCAGATATGTATGGGCTAAAAGGAATCAATATGTCAGAAATAACTGATCTCACGGTGACAAACTGCGATCATCTTCATTTCCCGTACATTGGAACACTTGTGCATCTTGAAGAAACACTCAGACGCTATTATCCTTTTCTGAAGATATTAGCACCCGGAGGGAAAACCAGAATTGAAAAAGAAACCCTCACTGCAGCTTTATTTAAAGCATTAATGCAGGAAATGGGTATCGTCACACCTGAAGTATTTAACATGGATCACTCAATAATAAAGTGGTACGGCAACAAAATGCTTTCTGAAAAATAAACTTTACATTTCTACATGCCATATTACACTTATAATATGAGAATTTTTCATAATCACTGTTTTTATAGTTAAATCTTTCGCACAGAGCCCACAACGCACACAGAGGTAAAATAAATAGTACTCCGTGTGCGTTGTGGGCTCTGTGTGATGCATGATTGATATTAACAGATTGTTTATTTATTTTTCTGCGATTTCAGCGCCTAAAAAAAGGAATTAAGACTTTTTCCCAGCTTGAAAAAAAATTCAGGAAATTCATAAGTTAATAATCTTGCGATAATACCTGCTTTGCAGTATAATTAGAATCGTAACTTATATAAAGAAAAATGACTGAACCTGAAAAAAACACTGGCGGCACATACGCAGAATATACATTTCGTGACGGAATTCTGTATATCCGTCGGTTTCAAAAAGACAGCGGTATTGACGAAATTACAGAAATTAGAGAGAAGCTCTCCGCCAGCAGCGGAAAAATTCACGTCATATACGATGTGCTTGAAAACTGTTCATTTTCAGATCACACGCTGCAACGGCTTTTTGACGCGGAAATGCTGCAGCATGCCGCTGCGTGGGCATTTGTGGTGTTGCCTGAAACCATTACTCTTTTAAATTATTTTATTCAAAAATCTGGTATTCACACTCCATGCATGTTTTTCAGCAATACAGGAAAAGCAGAGGCGTGGCTTTCAGGTTTCAAATCCTCCGCTGAGGATAACACGGAAGATAATGACTCCCAGGCTGCAGCTTCATCAGGTGAATCTTCTCCTGATGATATTGCTTCCGTCGAATCTGAACAAGTCAAGGAATCTGAATCACGCACTGTCAATCATGAAAAAACTCCAGTATACGGCGACACTGTACTCCTATATGATCAGCGACGCGAAGATCAAAATATCGCGGTAGCCGGGCTTCTGCAGGGCGGTTTCGCCTGCGCGGTAGTCGAAAACAAAAATGATATTATACAGAAATTATTTTCCCGACGGTTCAGTCTGCTTCTTATCTCCTATTCCCCGAAAGAAACAATCAGACCCAAAAGTATTGATATAATAAAAAAAATTAAGGAACAAACTGAGTTCGGATCAATACGCATTATTGCGGTGTGTGAAGAAGCAACAAAGGAGCATCTCGTCGAGCTGGTAAAACTGGGGATATCCGGAATTATAATAAAACCTTTTACTAGCATATCATTTGCAGCAAAATTCGCTGAAATATCCCGAAAGCTTAATTTCGGCAGCGAACAGCGGCAGCATATCCGTGTCGTCCCGAAAGAAACCGACAAAGCGCTTGCAATTGTCACCACACCGCGTTCGTTTCAAATCGTGACATGCAAAATCAAAAATATTTCCATGGGCGGTATTTCTTTTCAGCTCGATGGTACGGTGAGTGAAGGAGAATTTATGCCGAAAGATTTTGTCAAAGAACTCATGATAACTTTAAGGGGGAAACGAATGCGGGTAACCGGTATTGTGGCAGGCGTCCGGTCCGACTTTGCCGCTCTGAAATTTGCGAAAATTACTGAGGAATGCCGTCTTATACTATCTTCATTTATTTATCCGCACATACCAGTTGCGGATACGTCTGACCGTACCGCGAATCAAAAATCAGAAGTACTTTCTTCGCTGCAGATCAAAGACATGAATTTTATGAATTTGCCTAATCTTGATAAAAAAACAATACAGGCAATTCTTACGAAAATTAACGACGGTCTGCTTACTCAGGCACTTTACGGTGCGGATGAAACTTTATGCAGCTGCGTCTATGATAATATCAGCAAAAGAAATGCGATGCTTATTAAAGACAGCGTTCAAAACCCGCCCCCCGACGCAAAGGAGCAATCCGAAGCCGCCAGATTTGAAATTAATGGCATAATTAACAACCTCATCAGAAGCGGTTCACTATAGACGCGAACATTTCAACAACTTAATTCGAAGGGAATAAAATTTCAAAGGATAATGAACATGAATAAAAAAAATACCGGCGGAATACTTTCTTTGATTTCAAAGGGTCTTGTTACATGCGACAGCCGGACCGGCGCCCGTAATTATGACGAATTCAATTCCGATACTGAAATTACTAAAGTTATCCAAAAAAATCCGCTTTCCATTCTCCGTGTCACTATGGCGCACTGCGATCCCCGCTACAGCGGAACTTCAGATGCAGAAACGATGCACACCGCAAAGCAAAACTTTCAAAACCTGATTGATCAGAAGATATTCACGCACATTCATAATTTCGTCACAGTTTACCGCATTACACACCCTTCAGCAGGCAGACCTGTGCAGATTGGTCTTGGCTGCATGATGCACACCGACGCTATTTACGATCCCGTTTCCAACCCATCCGGCCGCATTATCCGCAATGAAGCTATCTACGATCATAAGGCAATGAACCGCGCGCAGCTAATTCAAAAAACCCGTTCCATGATTGGCGCAGTTAATATTTGCGCTGAAGATCCAAATAAGTCTTTTCTTAACCGTCTTCTCTCATCCGCGGTATTGAATAACTGTCCGGATGTACGAAGTGAAGACGATATGAAGAATGTGCACGAAGTGTGGGTAATTACCGATACAAAAGAATCGAATGAACTGCTGGAGGCAGCCTGTACGGGAGAGTTTTATGTTGCCGACGGCAATCACCGCAGCCGCGCGGCCGCGCTCAGTCTGTCGGAAAAATTCTTCGCAGTAGTATTTCCAGCTTCATCGATGCACATCGATCCCTATCACCGGCTTATCCGTTCCCGAATAGCCGATACAAATGACTTTATTTCAAGAATGGAGCAGGCAGGTTTTAGTTTTACTGGGGTCAGTACGTTGCCTACCCTTCGGAACGAACCAGTATTACGGGAAAAAGTGTATATGTATTTTCCCGCGTGCCGGCAGTTACCGTTTTCCGAATCCGGACTTGCTGAACTCACCCTGCCGGAATGCCGTTCTGAAAGCCCCCGGGAAAAAAATCCTGCAAGTATTATCGAAAAGATATTGTTACACGGCATTCTTAATCTCGACCCCGGCTCCGGAGACGTGGCGTATATCGGCGGCGATTATCCGGAATCTTATTTATTTTCTGAAGTTGACAAGGGCGCGGCCAGTGCGGCGGTTTTCATGCCATCTCTCACAATGCCGCAATTTATTAGCATTAACAAAGCGCGTGAAATGCTTCCCCGTAAGACTACCTGGTTTACGCCAAAAGTTCGATCGGGACTTGTTATCGCGCTTCTTCCGTAAAGAAGGGTATCACACAGTGCCGGAGAAGGTATTTGAGAACTCGTCGGATAGCGCGCATTAAGAGTATTAAGGACAATCATTTTTAGAGGAAAAAATGGATAAAATTAATTTTACTGATATCGAGAAAAAATGGATTACAAAATTTGAAGAAACTCAGATTTTTAAAACTCCAGATATAGGTCCGGATAGTAAGAATAAGTACTACTGCCTGGTGATGTTTCCTTATCCAAGCGGACGAATTCACATGGGGCATGTACGCAATTATGCGATAGGCGATGCCGCTGCCCGGATTGCGCGTATGCGCGGAAAACATGTGCTTCATCCTATCGGATGGGATGCATTCGGTCTTCCCGCAGAAAATGCAGCCATTGAAAGAGGAGTACACCCGGCGGAATGGACGTTTGCGAATATTGATGCGATGCGCGCGCAGCTTAAACGGCTTGGACTTTCCTATGACTGGCATCGCGAAATATGCACCGCAAAACCTGACTATTACCGCTGGGGTCAATGGTTTTTTCTTAAAATGTATGAACAGGGATTGGTATATAAAAAAAATTCCTATGTCAACTGGTGCCCGCGGTGCAATACCGTGCTTGCGAATGAACAGGTAGAAGACGGTACATGCTGGCGACATGCAGATGTAAAGGTGGAGAAAAAACCGATGGAGCAATGGTTTTTCCGTATTACAAAATACGCAGATGAACTTCTTGAACATCACGCACAGCTTACGGGATGGCCTGAAAATGTTCTTACCATGCAGAAAAACTGGATCGGGAAAAGCCGGGGTCTCACGGTCAATTTTAAAGTCAACGGGGCTGATTTCCCAATCTTTACCACGCGGCCTGATACAATTTACGGCGTCACTTTCATGGCGATCGCCTTCAATCATCCCCGCCTCAAAGAGTATATTGACCCGTCTGCCGACAAAGCCGGAATTGAGGCGTTTATCGCAAAGTCCGGGGTGCTTAATCAGAATGCAGATTACGAAAAAGAAGGAATATTCACTGGCACGTATGCAGTTAATCCGTTTAACGGTTCAAAGATCCCGCTGTATATTGCCAACTTTGTTCTCGCTGAATACGGTACCGGGGCTATTATGGCTGTTCCCGCTCATGATCAGAGAGATTTTGATTTCGCAAAAAAATACGGTATTCCCGTCCATGTGGTAATTCAAAATTCAGAAAACAGCCTTAATGCTGATACAATGACCACAGCCTATACCGGAGAAGGAATACTCGTTAATTCCGACCAATTCAACGGTATGCAAAATACCGAAGCAATTACCGCCATCAGCGCATATGCAGAGGAAAAAAAAATCGGAACCCAATCAGTACAGTACAAGCTGAAAGACTGGCTCGTCTCGCGTCAGCGGTATTGGGGAAACCCTATACCGCTTGTGTATTGTGATGTGTGCGGAATAGTCCCCGTACCGTATAATGAACTGCCGGTAATGCTTCCGGAGGATGTAACCATCCGTCAGGGAGAAAATCCACTTGCTGCCTGCGGCGCATTTGTGAATACGAAGTGCCCGAAATGCGGAGGCCCGGCAACACGTGAAACTGAAACGATGGACACTTTTACCTGCAGTTCGTGGTATTATCTCCGCTACAGCGATCCGGATAACACCGGATTGCCTTTCAGCCGGGAAAGCGCAGACACGTGGTGCCCCGTGGATCAGTACATCGGCGGCGTAGAGCACGCGTGCATGCACCTTTTATATGCGCGTTTTTTTCATAAGACTGCCCGCGATCTCGGTCTTTTAAAAACTGATGAGCCTTTCGCCCGTCTGCTTACTCAGGGAATGGTTGTGAATAATTCATATTACTCGCCGTCACTCCGGAAATATTATTTTGCAGATGAACTTAACGAAGGCCCACCGACATGCCCGGCAACGGGAGAGGCGCTTGTAGTTAAAATGGAGAAAATGAGTAAATCAAAGAATAACGGGATTGACCCGGATTCAATGATTTCCCGTTATGGCGCAGATACCGTACGTATGTTCACTCTTTTTGCTGCTCCGCCTGAAAAGGATCTTGAATGGAATGAAAAAGGCGTAGAAGGCTGCCACCGCTTTCTTCTGCGTGTGTGGCGCAGGTATATGCGGATTATTGAGGCGCGTGGGAAATATTCGGAGAATGAGGAATATACGAATAATACAGCTGATACTATAAAACCAAAAGAAAATTCAAACCTCAGCGCCGGAGGAGTAAAAGCGCGTCAAATACTTCACCGGACTATAAAAAAAGTACATACTGACGCGGTTGAAAGAATGCAGTACAACACTGCGATAGCGGCGCTTATGGAGCTGCTCAATCACATCACTGATTTCGAACCGTCAACGCCCGGCGACCTCGCGTTCGAAAAAAGCCTCGGGCGCAATCTTATTGCGCTTCTTGTGCCGTTTGCTCCGTTTATTGCCGAGGAGCTTGGGGAAATGTACGGTCTTGATTCTATGGCCTGTTGTCTGTCATGGCCGGAGTGGGATGAACAATTCCTGTCGGAAAAAACCTTTGAAATTGTCATTCAGATCAACGGGAAAATACGGGCAAAAGAAACTGTGCCAGCCGGAACTTCCAGATCTGATTTAATACAGCGGGCAAAAAGCAATCCGAATATTCAAAAATATCTTCAGGAACTTACCGTAAATAAAGAAATCGCGGTTGAGGGGAAACTGGTTAATTTTGTGTGTAAGTGAGTCAGCATACGTAGCCAGCCAAGGCGAAATACCGGCCGGATACATATGCCGACTAATAATGAACGTTACGCGTTCAGACGTTTTTTGAGATCTTCGAGTTGTTTGGTCAGTTCCGGAGGAATGCGTCCTTCAAATTTCGCGTAAAACTCGCTGATAGACTCGATTTCTTTTATCCAGCCGTCTTTGTCAAGCGTGAACATTTCCTGCATTGTGCTTTCAGATACGTTCAGTCCGCTCACATCAAGAGCGCCTTTTTTCGGCAGAATACCGATAGGTGTTTTTTCACAGATGTCTTTTCCTTCTACCCGTTCAACAATATATTTGAGCACTCTGCTGTTTTCACCGTATCCCGGCCACATGAATTTGCCTTCCGCATTTTTTCTGAACCAGTTTACAAAGAAAATTTTCGGAGCTTTGTTTCCGAGTTTTTTACCCATTTTCAGCCAATGCTTGAAATAATCGGCCATATTGTATCCGCAGAAGGGAAGCATGGCGAACGGGTCGCGACGCACACCGGCTTTAAGACCAATCGCCGCAGCGGTTACTTCGCTGCCGGTTGCAGATCCCATGAATACGCCGTGTTCCCAGTCAAGACTTTCGTTTACTAAAGGCACGGTACTTGGCCGACGGCCTCCGAATAAGAATGCAGATATGGGGACGCCTTCCGGATCTTCCCATTTCGGATCGATGACCGGACATTGCCCGGCGGGAGCGGTGAAGCGTGCGTTTGGATGCGCTCCCGGAACTTTTTTCCCGTCAGCATCCTTCTGGCCTTCTGTCCAGGGATTGCCTTTCCAGTCGATATTTTTTCCTGCAGGCGCGGGATAACCGATATCTTCCCACCACACATCGTTATCCTCAGTATGGACAACGTTCGTGAAAATGCTGTTTTTTTCAACCGAACGCATTGCGTTAGGGTTAGAATCCATTGATGTTCCCGGTGCAACTCCGAAAAAGCCAGATTCAGGATTTACTGCGTATAACCTGCCGTCTTTGCCGATCCGCATCCACGCGATATCGTCGCCGACGCAGCGTACTTTCCAGCCCGGTAAAGTCGGTTCCATCATTGCGAGATTGGTTTTGCCGCACGCGCTGGGGAATGCCGCAGCGACGTAATAGGTTTTATTTTCAGGCGATGTGAGTGATAGAATAAGCATGTGCTCGGCCATCCATCCTTCGTCCCGTGCAATGACCGAAGCAATCCGGAGTGCAAGGCATTTTTTACCAAGAAGGGCGTTGCCGCCGTATCCAGATCCGAAACTCCAGATTGTTCTTTCTTCGGGAAAATGGGTGATGTATTTTTTTTCAATAGGTGCGCATGGCCACGCGACGTCTTTTTGCCCTGGAGACAAAGGCGCGCCAACCGAATGAAGACATGGTATAAACTCACCATTTTCGCCGAGTTGATCGAGCACTTTTTTACCCATACGCGTCATGATGCGCATGTTTTCAACAACGTACAGTGAGTCGGTCAGTTCTATTCCAATTTTTGCAACAGGAGCGCCAATCGGCCCCATACTGAAAGGAATTACATACATTGTGCGTCCTTTCATACAGCCGTCGTATAACGCACGCATAGTTGTTTTTATTTCACGCGGATCAATCCAGTTATTTGTCGGACCGGCATCCTCTTTTTTTACTGAGCTGATGTAGGTTCTGTTTTCAACACGCGCCACATCGCTGGGATGCGAACAGAATATATAACAATCAGGACGCTTTTTATCATTTAACTTCTGCGTGCTGCCCGCGGCAAGCATTGTTTCAAAATTTCTTTTTTTTTCTTCCTCGGTGCCGTCACACCAGTGTACCTTATCCGGTTTACAGAGTTTGTTCATCTCTTCAACCCATGTAAGCAGTTTTTTGTTGTTAGTCATTTAATCTCCTGTGAGTAAATTGTGTATTGACTGTTTTTCAATCAATTATAAATTATATTTAATAATCTGTTATTTGCGAATCAAGAGATTATAAAATCAGAAAATGTTTTTAGCAAGAAAAAAATTTCAGTCAATTCTGTCCTGTTTACGAAATAGAATCATTCACCGCTTTAAAATACCGAAAATATTCAAAAAACGAATATTTGTTCAGATTGCATCTTCGTTAAAACACAAAAAAATTGCAAAACAGATACTTTTCATTTTTTTCTCTTTGATGCGTAAACGGTACTTTTCTGTTTCAAATGCGTTTTCGATGAAATTTTAAAAACACTTTCCTTAGAAAAAAAGTGTTAAAAAGCAGTATTATTCCGATTATTTTCCGCATTATTGACGAATTTCAAAGATAAAATTTTCTAAAATACAATTATTCAATAAATGTGGTAATTTTCCGCCATGGGATTCTCTCGTACACACCGCCGGGTGACTTTGGTTTTCCCACTGCGATAAGCGCAGCCGGTTTTTCTGTAGACTCGAGTTCAAGAACAGCCGCGACCTGCTGTTCGTGTACCACACCAATCCATACCGAACCATACCCCAGACTGTGGGCAGCAAGCATAAGGTTCTGGCACACACATGCGGTATCCTGAATACAAAAAAGATTCATTCCCGTGTGCCCGTATTTTTCTGCAGATTTTGAAGGATATGCGGAAATGGCAAATACCACCGGAGCATCTACAAGCGCCTGCTGGCTAAAAGATACAAGGAACAGTTTTTTTTTTACCTCCGGGTTCAGGATAACCTGAAACTTCCAAGGCTGTAAATTTCCCGCAGAGGGAGCGGCTTCCATTGCACTGAGCATTTTTTCAAGATCCTCATGCGGAACAGTGTCGCTGGTAAATTCTCTTATGCTCCGTCTTTCACGAATTCCGGACAGTATTTGATTACGCGCGTTCATTGTATCCTCCTCGTTCATTGAATCTTCCTATAAGTAGAACATGCATGCGGATTAAAAAAAAATTAAATCGGAGTATCAGCAGATTAACATGCTGCACATATTTACTATTGTTTTTATTTTAAAATATTTTTTTCTTGCAAAATTTCAAATACTGTATTACAATACAATGTCAGTACAGGGATAAAATTCTAAATAGTAAATTAACTTTCAAAAATATTCGAATAAGAGGGAAAAAATGAATTGCGGTATAAAATTAATGTTACTCGGTATGGGTTTTGTTTTCGTTTTCCTGTTTCTGCTTTACAAAATCATTTCCCTCACGAGCGCGCTTCTCTCCTCTGTAACAAAAAAAGAGCTCGAAAGAGAAGCCGCCCTTGCCGCAGCAGAGGCCGCAAAAATAAACAAAGGCGATGCTGCGGTTATCGCAGCGATAACCGCAGCTGTTACGTGTTATAGAAAAAATTAAAACATTTAAAAAAGGATAAAACAGTATGAAAAAAATATATTTCATGGACACATCTTTCCGGGACGGCTTTCAATCGTGTTACGGAGCAAGAGTTAAAACCGAAGATTTTCTTCCCGCGCTGGAAGCAGCAGTAGAAGCAGGAACAAAGAGTTTTGAAATCGGCGGCGGCGCACGGTTTCAAAGTCTTTATTTTTATTGTCAGGAAGATGCCTTTGACAGTATGGACGCATGCAGGAAAGCCGTCGGTCCTGACGTCAACCTTCAAACTCTTTCCCGCGGTGCAAATGTAGTCGGATTAAAATCATATTCCCGCGATATTATCAATCTTCATGCAAAAATGTTTAAAAAACACGGGGTAACAACAATACGTAATTTTGACGCACTTAACGATGTCCGTAATCTTGCTTTTTCTGGAAAATGCATCCGCGACAACGGATTAAAACACCAGGTTACCGTTACTCTTATGGGTGTGCCTCCCGGTCTCGAAGATAAATATCCTCATTCTCCTAAGTTTTACACAGATTGTTTAAAAAAAATTATGGAAACCGGCATTCCCTACGACAGTGTATGTTTTAAAGACGCATCCGGCACTGCGACACCAAAAGTAGTATATGAGACAATCCTTGAAGCAAAAAAAATTCTTCCAAAAGATAAACTTGTTCAGTTTCATACGCACGATACCGCAGGCATGGGTGCAAGCTGTTATATGGCAGCGATTGAAGCCGGGGTAGACATCATTGATTTAAGTATGCAGCCCACAAGCGGCGGCACATGTTCACCGGACATTCTCACCATGTGGCACCGTCTACGGGGTACCGAATATACTCTCGACATAGATTACGAAAAATACCTTAAAGCCGAAGAAGTTTTCATGAAATGCATGGAAAAATATTTTATTCCTCCCGAAGCAAAAGAAGTAAGTCCGATTATCCCGCTTTCTCCGATGCCCGGCGGCGCGCTTACCGCAAACACGCAGATGATGCGCGATACACAAACCCTTCACCTCTATCCTGAAGTAATCAAAGCAATGCGTGAAGTTGTTGCGCGGGGCGGATTCGGCACCTCTGTCACTCCGGTCTCTCAGTTTTATTTTCAGCAGGCTTTTTCAAACGTTACACAAGGCGCCTGGGCAAAAATTTCAGACGGTTACGGCAAAATGGTACTCGGTTATTTCGGAAAAACTCCTGCTGAACCCGATGCAGAAATTGTAAAACTAGCCGAAACTCAGCTTGGTTTAAAGCCGACAACCGAAGACGTACATGATATTAATGACCGCAACACAAAAATCGGTATTAAAACCAATACTGCTCAGCTCAAAGAAGCGGGTCTGCCGGTAACCGATGAAAATATATTTATAGTGGCAATGTGCGAAGACAAAGGAATAGAGTTTCTCAAAGGAAATAAACCAATGGGCATCCGCTATATAGAGTCAAAGAAACCCGAAGAAGCGCCTGCTGCAGTACAGTCATCTGGTACTGCCGCTGGTTATACCGTAATTGTGAACGGGGTTTCCTATGATGTTGTTGTCGCCGAAGGAAGCGGACAGATCCTGACCGCCGCGCCGTCAGCAGCCCGGGCAAAACCGGCCCAGTCTGCCCCGGTTTCCGCTCCATCCGGCAATACCGCTCAGCCCTCATCAGCGAGCCCTGCAAAAGCAACGATTAAAGCTAACCTCCCCGGAAAAGTAATGAAACTTTCCGTTCAAAAAGGCGCGCAGGTTAAAGAAGGCGATGTTATCCTTGTACTTGAGGCAATGAAAATGGAAACACCGGTTACTGCGCCTGCAAGCGGTATACTGGGTTCATTTTCCGTTGCGCAGGGTGAAGTTGTCAAAACAGGCCAGGTGCTTGCGGTAATCATCTGATCCGCCGGAGAAAAAAATGCACAGACAAACAATTTCAACAATCATAAAACCCATTGCACTGTTATCTATCCCGGCTAAACTATGCGCGTGTATGTGCATCCTCTCGCTTTCATTGATCGGCGGCAGCACCGATCCTGCAGCACAGGCAGGAACCGCGCCGACTTTGCCGCCCATCTCAAAGATGGTTCAGAATCTCTGGGCATCAACCGGTATCTCCGGTTTTAAAAACAGAGCGACTGAAAAATGGAGAAGCAGCGATGGCAGATATCTCGAAATCGCAAATGGCGGCATCTGGGAACCTGATACCCGCGACGGTACGTATATGCGGGTTGCTCCCGAAAAATACACAGATATTCACGGTCATAAGCTTCTTGATACGCAGGAAGATGAATGGACTGGTCTGGACGGCATATCCTGGAAGCACGTGCGCGGAAACTGGACCTCTGGCACCGGAAAAGGAATTATGATACTAATCGGTTTACTGCTTCTCTTCCTCGCTATCCATAAGAGGTTTGAACCGCTCCTCCTTATACCCATTGGCTTCGGATGTATTCTCGCGAATGCGCCTCTTGCTGAAGTAAGTGCACCGGGGGGCCTTCTTTTTTATGTGTATAAAATCGGTATCAGTACCGGAATATTTCCCCTTATCATTTTTATGGGCGTTGGCGCAATGACAGACTTTGGACCCCTCATTGCGAATCCAAAAACAATCCTGCTCGGCGCTGCTGCGCAATTCGGTATTTTCGCTACACTGCTCGGCGCGCTTGCGCTCAATCAGTTTATTGACGGAATAAATTTTACCCTTAAAGATGCCGGATCTATTGGAATAATCGGAGGGGCAGACGGGCCCACAGCGATTTTTCTCGCTTCCAAGCTGTCCCCCCGGCTGCTTGGTTCTATTGCTGTCGCTGCATATTCGTACATGGCGCTTGTACCCATTATTCAGCCGCCCATAATGAGATTACTTACTACAAAAAAAGAACGTAAAATTCATATGGATCAGCTCAGGTATGTTGGAAAAGTAGAAAAAATTGTTTTCCCCCTGATTGTAACTGCGCTGTGTATTATTCTTCTGCCTTCTGCCGCGCCGCTTATAGGTGTCTTTATGTTTGGAAATCTTATGAAGACATGCGGAGTAGTGGAAAGGCTCAGTGACACAACGCAAAATGCGCTCATCAATATTACCACAATCTTTTTAGGGCTCGGCGTCGGGTCAAAACTGAGCGCGGATAAATTTCTAAGCCTTGAAACCCTCGGAATACTCGTTCTCGGGGTCATCGCTTTTAGTTTTGGCACAGGTGCGGGTGTTATCATGGCAAAAATTATGAATTTATTCAGTAAAAGAAAAATTAATCCGCTCATCGGTAGCGCGGGAGTATCGGCTGTACCTATGGCTGCGCGTGTTTCGCAAAACGAAGGCGCCAAAGCCGACCCTCAGAACTTCCTGCTTATGCATGCAATGGGACCCAATGTTGCAGGCGTGATCGGCAGTGCGGTGGCCGCCGGAATTCTTCTGAAAACACTAGGGTAATTGCGACGCTGGGTAGACCCGCTGAAGTTCTGCATGTAGCCTGCGAAGAGTTTTCACTTCCTTCAGTTACCGGCACAGAAAGCGGTTCAGGCACCGCTTCACCGAAATCTGTTATCAACGGCTATGCTGTTTAATAGTTTTCCTTTTGCAATACTTCTTGCTGCAACTTTCTTCTGCTATTATTTTCTTTTTAAGAATTTTCAGGTTTTAATTCTCATTATTGCAAGTTCAGTTTTTTATGCATACCACCGTCCGGCGCTTTTAAGCCTTCTTATCATATCAATATGTATCAATGCGGTTTCAAGTTTTTTCACCGCGCACAGGAAGTGCCCATTAGTGTATGCGGTTATCGGTGTTTCAGCGAACATCGGTATTCTTCTGTTATTTAAATACAATCAGCTCCTGTTCGCACAGCTCAATCTTGAATTTGCCGGAAAAAATCTCGGCAATTATCTCCTCACTTTACCTCTTCCAATCGGGATTTCATTTTTTACTTTTCAGGGAATAAGTCTGGTCATTGATGTGTATCGGAGCAGAAAAAATCCACGGGGTGAAAATATTTTACGTTTTGAATCTTTCCGTACTAATCTTTTCCAAACCGCTTTTTTTATTTCATTCTTTGCTCAATTGATTGCGGGCCCCATAGTAAAAGCAAATCATTTTATGCCTCAGATAATGCAGAAGCAGTTATCCCGCGTAAAATGGAGAAACATTTTAAAAACTGCCATACTCGGATATTTTTTTAAAATGGTGATTGCGGATAATCTTAAAGACTACACGTTCTGGATCGCGTATCCCTATTTTGAAAATTTTTCATCGCTTTCACTTATTGTAATTTTAGGCGCGTTTTCAATGCAGATTTTTGCAGATTTTGCAGGGTATTCCTGCATTGCCATTGCTCTCGGATCTTTGTTCGGTTATGAGCTTCCCATTAATTTTAATTATCCTTATCTCGCCAGGTCCTTTTCTGAATTCTGGCAGAGATGGCATATTTCACTTTCTGCCTGGCTGCGGGATTATCTGTATATTCCTCTTGGCGGAAACCGGAAAGGACATGTGCGGACATATATAAACATTTTTATTGTAATGATTCTCGGCGGCCTTTGGCATGGTGCGGCGTGGAGCTATGCGGTATGGGGATTATGGCATGGCGCCGCGCTTATCCTTGAACGCATATTCATGCACAGTTCCCGGGGAAAAAGAGGTTACGTGCCTTTAAGAATACTTGGTGTTTTTTCTTATGTGACACTTGGTTGGCTGCTGTTTAAACTTCCCGAATTTTCCCATGTTATCAGGTATGTAAAAGCGGTTATGTTCAATATGAACAGAGATCACCACTATCCTTCTCTGTATGGCGCAATTTTATTTTCAACACCAGTGCTGTTGTATTATTTCCGAAAGATTTTAAAGAATGGGCAGAGTTCAGGTGTAGCGAGGTCAGGCAAGGCGGATTCTTTATTTCTTTCTATCTTTAACGAAGAATTAGTGTATGCGCTGCTGCTTGCGGGCATAATAATTAATTCAGGAGAGCCAGGTGCGTTTATCTATTTTCAATTCTGATACATCATGGCCAATCCGTGTATTGGTAAAAACTTGTTTAATTGTATCGATTTGGAATACCATTCTGCTTGTTATTCCTCCGAAGATAACCGCTGGCACGAACCAGAGGAATGATAATGTTGTCAGATTCGAACAGTACGTGTTTAATCCGCCTGATAACGCATTGCTGATAGCAGGTTCATCTCTTGCCGCCCGGCTGCGTGCTTCCTATTTCCAGAGCCCTGAAATATGCAATTTATCTGCAGGCGGTGGATCTGCGTTAAGTATTCTTTCGGTTATTGCGGGAATGGAAAATAATTACCCTTCAGCAGTGCTCATTGAAGCCAGTCATATTTTACTCGAACGCGGCATTGATTATGTACAAACAAAAAAATTGACGGATCTGTACAATTCATCACGGCAATTTTTACCCAAAAAAGCCTTTCCCATGCTCCGTGCTTCTTATCAGCCATCGGTTATATTTCTGAATATGCTGATGCGCTTCCGCCATGATGAACCACAGCCGGAAGATAAGGAAGGTATGATAGTTAAGGATGGTGCGGGTGTAGAATTGGCGAATACCGTGATGCGCAACATTCTCCTTCAAAATCTCAGAGAAAAAGATTTTTCAGCCGCACAGGAACAGAATGCCGAATTACTGGGAAAAATTCTTCAAGTAATTCAAAGCAAGGGTATACAAGTTATTTTTTTTATTATGCCGGTACATTCAGAAATTGAAAACACTGAAGCCTGCCGCAATGCCCTGAAACTTCTGTATGAAAAATTTCCGGAAACGCAGTATAAGTGGATTTCGCACAAAAATCATGCAGAATTCAAAACAACGGACGGGGTACATTTGAGTGCACTTTCTGCACGCAGCTATACAAAATTCCTGGAACACAAATTAATAAACGCTCTGCAAAGGAAATGCAATCGATAATAGTATATATTATATTAAATGAGCAATTTCAATGAATAATTCTGAAAAAATTAATATTAATACACTGCTGGATATATATGGAATTAATCTGATAAAAAGCGCCGAAAATTCCAGAATAAACGCATATGAGCAACAAAACAGCATCGTAAGTATGCTTAAACCTGCAGACGAAGTATTAATCCACGCGAGCCATAACGATTATAAAGCAGGTTTCGTCCGCAAACGGCATACGCATAACCACTATGAAATAATTTTGATAACACGCGGCGAAGGAACTGAGATAATTGATGGGAAACCGGAAGAATCGCACCAGGGAGATGTTTTTTTTATTAGTAACCATAAAACACATGAAGTGATATGCGGAAATTCCGGTCAATCGCGCGCTCTCATTGCGTTTATGCCGGCAGCCGTGGATCGTGGAATAAACGAAGGGTTCCACTATAAAATATTAGCAGATTTTATTTTATTTGAACCGTTTTTTAAAAAATCCGAAAACAGCATCTTTAAAATAAATCTTTCCGGTTGCGATTTTCTAAGAATTGCCTGCCTGTGGTTTACGCTGATCAGAAGCTGTCGGAGAACGAGCGCATCCCAGCCTTATTTTATAAGGAATCATTTTTTATCACTATGCTCAGCACTTATTGAAGAATATTCCGCATATTACAGGCTTGACAATAAAAAAAGCGGTATATTCCGCGCGATGAATTTCATTAAAGAAAATTTGCGGAAAAATATTTCATTAAATGACGTAGCCCGCGCTGCGGGTCAAAACCCTCAGTATCTCTCCCGCGCATTTAAAAAACACACCGGGCTTCTACCGAAACAATATATTTATAAAACCCGTATCCAGCTTTCAAAAGAGCTGCTTTGTGTAAAAAATATCACTATAACACGTGCAGCCATGGAATCGGGCTACAATGATCTTGCCTATTTTTACAGACAATTTGAAAAAGAATGCAGAATGACTCCATCGCAGTACCGACGGGAAAGATGCGGTTTTGTCTAATAAAAATATTTTTTTACCATAGAAAAAATCAAGTAAATAGCATATAATCATGCTATACAAACTGAAGTGCACATCCGGAATAATCAGTGAGAATAAGAGAACAGGAGAATAAGAGATGAGGGATATAAAAAAGGCGCGGATAGGATTTATTGGATTGGGGTCATTCATTTCAAATTACCATCTGCAAAACGCTTTTCTCAGTAAACTGATAAAAATTGAAGGGCTCTGCGATATTAATCCTGAAACGGTTACAAGGAATGAAAAAATCTTCAAGCCGGCAATTGCTACAACCGACTATAAGGATTTAATTAACTCCAGAAATATTGACATTATTATCATCGGCACTCCTCAGGAAACGCATGCCGGACTGGTTATGGAATGTCTTAAAAAAGATAAATGGATATATTGCGAAAAACCTTTATGCGAAACCGGGGAAGAAGCACGGGAAATTTTATCTGCCGAAAAAAAATCACGCGGAAAACTGGCAATCGGATTCAACAGGCGTTTTGCGCCGCCCTACGTAAAAGCAAAACAATTACTTACTTCTTTTAAAAAACCGGTTTTTATGACATACCGGCTCGCGTCCCCTGGTCCGGTGCGGTATAAACAAATATATAAAAACAAACCGCACATCATTTACGAAGGAACGCATATCCTTGATCTGATGTGCTGGTTTAATAATGATCTCCCGCGCACCATATATGCCGCCGGCGACCCGTTATGTAATAATTTAATAACGCTTGAATTTGACAATGGCAATTGCGCTTCAATAGCGTGTGTTAAACTTGGTTCACCGTGCCTATGGAAAGAATACCTTGAAATATTTGCAGAAAACGCCTCCATTACAGTAAGTGAATTCATCGATATGAGAATACGCGGAATTCCGGGAGCATACGACACACTCTACCCCTTATTCCGGAACAATAATACCACAGATCTGAAAAAACACGGGTTTGATTTTTTTGAAATGACAAAAAACAACTATTTAGGTGCATGGAAAAATGATGGCTTATCAGTCGAAACAGTAAAAAGGCATGGGCAAAGCGCGGGTTTAGGCAGAGTAAAACCAAACGGATTAAGGAATGCGTATGGAGAACACGCGGGCTTCGGTCCGAATAAGGGATGGATGGAATCACTGGAACAATTTGCACTCGCTTTTATTAATAAACAAAAACCACGGCATGCCGACGGCACTGATGGCGCGGTGAGTACACTTCTGGGCCTTGAAGCAATCAAATCCTTAAAACAAAAAAAAACAATACGTTTTAAAGAATTATTCTTGAACAAATTCACCGGTTTAATCAGTGTTGAAGCCAAAAAAAGGGGATGCAAATGAAAATTCATATACTATTTTCAATCTCATTCGGTATTCTTTTGAATTTCGGAAATCTATCAGCAGAAGATGCCGGCATGGACGTGTGCAGGCAAAATCTTGAACGTATTTTTCAGGCATTTACCGCATATGCAGAAGATCATGGCGGATTTTTGCCTCAACTGACAGAAAATTCAGATAATGGAGTACAGATGCTCTGGCCTGAACTGCTAAAAACGTATTTAAACGATTCAAGTCCGGAAGGTCACGTAGATCCTCAAGGTCCGTTTTTTTGCCCGAATGTGCCTGTTGAAAGCCGTAGAAGCGGCAAAGCATCGACAATAAGTTACGGATATAACAGCTTGATATTCGGTCAGGGAAAACGTATCAGCTTTAAAAGTATACCTGAACCTTCTAAAACACTCTTACTTGTCGAAGCTGAAGCCCCTAAGCAGCCCGGCGACGGCTGGTATTCAGCATATCCGAACGGCGGTATCCGTTTTGCCCGTCATGGTGAATTTGCCATGGTTCTTTTTTGCGACGGATCCATAAAAAAAATTACTCAGAAAGAACTGGATAATAAGAATACTGCGGTCAGTCCCTGGTTTTCAGACATTCCTGCTAAAATCGGCATTGCTCTCCCGCCGGTTATAAGAACCCCTAAAAAATATGATCCCGAAGTAGAAAAAATGGATGACAAAAATCTGTCACGGTTGTACAAAGCCTTTCTCGATTATGCCCAGGAAAATAACGGGTTTTTTCCCGCGCTTACTGAAAAAAAAGAAAACGGGGAAATTGTGTTGTGGCCGGAAAGTCTCAAGTCTTTTCTTGATGATGTCAGTCCTGAAAACTATGTAGATCCTTCCGGACCTTTTTTCAGTGCCGCGGTGTCCGATGATGATCGCAGAGGAGGAAAGACTTCAACTGTCAGCTACGGTTATAACAGACTTGTTTTTGGTACTGAATCCCCTGTCCGTCTCAGTGATATTCCCGATCCGTCTAAAACAATTCTGCTTGTTGAATCGGAAGCCCTCAAGCAGCCGGGTGACGGATGGTATGAAGCTTATCCGAATGCAGGGCTTATATTTGCCAGAAACGGAGAATACGCGCGCGTGCTTTTCTGCGATGGTTCAATCGGAAAAATGAAAGATTCTGAACTGAATACAGACGGTAAATCAATACCGTGGTGTGAAGGTCTGGCACCTGTGAAACCGACCCCACCGGGGAAATGGGAGAGTTTGGGGACACCGGTACGTCTCTCACAAATTTATAAAACGGTGATTTACACGGATAAGAGTGGTTCACAAATGATTATTTTCGGAATGCGCGATGCTATTAATACTTTTCTTCTCTTTGTTGATCCATACACGGGCAAAACCAAACAAATTGACCTTAATGTGAAAGGTCAGGTCTGGGACATTTGCACACATTCCACCGGGCGGATATTTGCCACTGTCGGCTCAGGACCGGTGTTTGAAATTGATGTACAAAAAGGCCAATCCCGCTTAATCGCAATGCCGCCTCCCGGACAAATTGTCATCTGGCAATTATTAGAAGCCTCAGACGGACATATATACGGAGGGACTCATCCGGGCTGCAAGCTGGTACGCCTGAATGTTAATACAATGATGATTGAAGATCTTGGCCGTATAGACCCGGACAGACCGTACGCCAACCGCTGTGCAGTAAAAGGTGATTATGTATATGTGGGCTGCGGGGTAGTGACCCCGGCTGTGTGGGCGTATAATATAAAAACCGGAAATAAAAAACAACTTCTTCCGGAAAAAGCACAGCAGTTTAAATACTTCGGAACCGCAGAAGAATTCAGTGACGGAAATATTTACATCAGAGGCGGCGACAGCACCGGTACTTCACTTCATTTCCGTGTTGACGGAGAAAATACTACGGAAATTTCTCAGGATAATTTGCCTGCACAAAAAAGACTGGTTTTAAAAAACGGGGATGAAATTGTTATTTCCGGTACCGCAGGGCCTGAAAAAAAATTCATCAGACGTGATAAAAACGGTCAGGAAATAAAAGTTGCGTATGATTATACATGTACGTCAACACAACTATGGGATGTTTTTAATGGTCCTGATGGTTTAATATACGGTACCACACATACGCCGATTACTCTTTTTAGATTTAATCCGGATACAAAAAAAACTGAAATTTTTGTTGATCCGGTCGGTCACGCCGGTCAAATTTATAAAAGCATCTGGTATCAAGGCACGCTTCATATGACTGCGTACTCCAAAGCTACCTATACTGTGTGGAATCCGGCACGGCCATGGAGTGCGGTTGGAACAAACGATACGGATAATCCGCAGCGTATCGGCTCGACAACACGTGATATACAGCGCACAGGAGACATGATTATTGCACCCGACGGCAGACAGATCATTATCGGCGGGCAACCCGGCTACGGCGCTGTCGGCGGTGGTATGATGATTGCCGATCCGGAAAAAAGAGAATTTAATCTGTATAAAGGTGTGGCCGGTGACCAGAGCATCAGATCGCTTTCCACAACGCCCGATGACAGTATAATCGCAATCGGAACAAGCCGTTACGCCGGTTCAGGAGCGGTGCAGCAAATGAGTTCAGGGAGGATAATTTTCTGGGATTGGAAAAAAAGGAAGATCATCAGCGAATTTTCACCCTGGGATGATGTTGCGATTATTAATACTCTGATCAGGCTCGGCAACAATCTTTACATTCTCGGCGAAGGGCCGGGTAGATTGGGTGTGTACGATTTCATAAGTAAGAAGATGATCCGGCAATCAGAAATCGGAAGATTCACTCCCCACCACGGAACAATGGTCTACAGTGCCGAACATAATCTTTTTTTTGTTGTAATCAACGGAAACCGTCTATACTCTATCAATCCCGGTACTCTTAAAGCAGAGCTGCTCGGCGCGTATCCGAATCTTCTTACACCGCTTGTTCCTCAAAAAGATTACATCTATGGAGTAACTCCTACAGATATAGTACGATTTAAAATTAAATGATACAATTCCTGATGTACCCTGAATTATTACATCAAAGGATCGATAATCACAAAATAAACGGATTCTAATCAACGAAGAATCAAACAAAAGAAAAGGAAGAAATATGAAAAAAAATAGCCTAACCGGCCGTGAGCGGATTATTCGTGCGGTCAATTATCAGGAAGTTGACAGAGTACCTTACTATTTCCGAGCAGAACCGGAAGTTATTACGACACTCATAAAAGAACTTGGAGTCAGGGATATTAACGGCCTGGAATCCTATTTTGATGTAGATGCGGTACGCGTCGGCGTACCGTTTAAACCAGAAGCGGGCCACAAACCGCTGCCGGATGGATCATATACGGATATGTTCGGTATGCAATGGAAAAAAGTCACCTACAATAACATCAGCACCACAACAGTTGTAAAACCCGCATTTAATGAAAACACCGCTATAGCGGATATTGAAAACTATCCCTGGCCGGATGCGAAACTCCTTGACCAATCAGCCGCAACCGAACAGGCGAAAGCTGCGCGCGCGCGCGGCAGAGCTGTATACGGCGGTTCATGGGCAAGTATTTTTACCTTTGCGCGGTATCTGATCGGCGAAGAAAATTTTTTTATTATGGCCAGTACAGAACCGGAAGTCATACAAAAACTTATTGACCGGCTGACAGATTATCATCTTGAGATAAATGAAACATATTTTAAGAATACTGAGGGTAATATTGATGTTTTTTATATGGGCAGCGACTTTGGTACTCAAAAATCTCTTTTCATCAGTATTGATATGTTCCGCCGTTTTTTCAAACCTAACTTTACCCGCCTGGCGAAACATGCCAAAAAGCACGGACTGAAAGTAATGATGCACAGCTGCGGGTCTATTTTTGATCTTATTTCAGAATTCATTGACTGCGGAATTGATATTGTTGACCCCGTTCAGGTAAGCGCAGATAATATGTCTCCGGAAAGTTTAGCCGCAGCATATAAAAAGAAGATTGTTTTTCACGGCGGCATAAGTACGCAAAAAACCCTTCCTTTCGGAACACCTGTGGATATACGAAATGAAGTGCGCTCGGCCATTGCTGCATTCGGCCCGTCAGGATATATTGTTGCTCCGGATCAGAATATTCAGGCCGATACGCCGGTAAATAATATTCTCGCGCTTTTTGATGCGTTTAAAAATCAAAGCCGGTAATAAACGAGCGCCCCATGCACAGGATGTGCGGAACAAGGTCGTACTACACAAATATCTGGATAGAATAACCTTATAATTCTCAAAATTTTTTTTTTTTACGGTGAGAGGTTTAGCCGGCGTTAATTTAGGACGGCGACTTGTAGTATTAGTGTTATTTTCTATAGTCAAGTGAGATGGTTTCGCTACCGGTAATTCAGAGTGACCTTTAGTAGTAGTGCTATTCTCTAAAGCCAAGTGGGAGGGTTTCGTCACTCAGGCAATTCTGCACGGCGTCAAAAAGGAAAAATTGGCAGGATGCCAAAATTTTTACTTTTTGGCGAGTGTAGTCCGACGCCAGGAGGGCGGAGGCAAACGTCCGGCTGAATTGCCGGTGGCGAAATCCCTCCCACGACACTTATAGAAAAAAGACCACCGGCTATCGTCCGCCTGAATTACCGGTAGCGAAACCCTTCCACGCTGCATATAAAAAAGACTGCCGTAAAACGTCACCGGAATTACCAGCGGCTAAACCTTTCACTGTCCTTAAAAATTTTGAGAATTCATAAGCAGTTCTTCGATTGTAATTTTATTGAAAATACAATAAAATTAACCCATTAAAATGCACTTCAATCTGCCCGCCGTTATCCCGCACCTTTTCGCGATCCTCACCCATACATTTCTTTTCAGTTATATTTTCAGTCAGCGTTCTCTGAGAAGCACACCGCAAAACCGCTCATTCCTGGTACTTACCACACTGCTTGGCTGGTGGAGTTTATGTGATTTATTATGCTGGCTGCCGGTATCTGAGCAAACCGCAACTATGGTATTCAGATTTTCCGCTCTCAGCTGGATGCTTGTCGGCTATTTCTTCAGCAAATTTTCCCACGCGGTGGTGAACATCAGGTTCGCACGAAAAAACCAGTTTCTCTTTGCGATCATAGTATGTTTCTATGTGGTAAATTTAATCAGTGATGTCGTCTTTGCCGGTGCAATACAAACGTGGTACGGTAAATCATTCGTTGCCGGCCGTTATCACTCTGCAGCGGTTAATCTCACTTCACTGCCCATTCTGTACTCGCTATGGCTCCTTCTCACCCATTACCGGAAAAGCACTGATACGAATCACAAACGCACAATTTTATTAATAATCACCGGTTCTTCAATTTCGCTGATTATTTCGCTGGTTTTTAATGTTATTGTTCCGACCATATTATTGAAATATCATGTATATCAGGCCGGAGCAGTCAGTACGGTAATTCTGGCATTTACTGTTTTTACAGCCGCAGTCAGATATAATTTTTTGACCGTCGAACGCCAGGCAATTCATGAAGCGGCCGGTACACTCTTTCAGGACTCTCTCGATGCGGTAATTATACTCGATAGTCATCGGCAAATAACGGATATCAATATCCGCGCGCGTGAACTATTTAAACTCGATAAGAACGATTCATCGTATGAGAGCACCGTAAACAGTTCTTCAGTCGCAGTTAAGGAAATAACCGGTCTTATTCCCGGCTACCAATACGATCATGTCTATAAAGGTGAAGAAATTTTTTTACCGCGCATAGCGCCGGATTGCACCATTTCTCTCAGTCAGTCAGATATCATACGCCGCGGCATATTTATGGGCAAACTTCTCATTATACGCGAAATTACAGAAAAAAAAAAGCAGGAACGGGAAATGCTTCGCCTCATTTACCGCGACGGCGTGACCGGAAGCTTTAACCGTATCGCATTTCATAAACGCCTTACCGAAGAAATAACCGCGCGTACCAGTACTGAGGAAAATAAACCTGCGGCGGTACTGATAATACGTCTTGCGCGCTTCAGAAATATTAATGAGACTCTCGGCGAAGCCATTGGCGATGCTGTTATTAAAACTATTTCGCAAAAAATTACCGATTTTTTTAAGGTCGATGATATTGTGTTCCGAACCGGGGGGAGTGAATTCGCGATAATTCTCACGATTGTCGGCAATGAGAATGAGGCGCTCAGAATAACAGAAAAACTTTCACAAATACTGCAGACACCTGTTGTCATTAATTCATATATGATAACCATTGACCCGGTTATGGGCATCAGTTTATTCCCCAAAGACGGGACCACAGCTGATGAACTCATCACCGGCGCGCGCACTGCTGCAGCCTTCCTTGAAAAAGAAGAAAAACGCTACGGCTATTTGAAAAGAGAATCTTCGGAATTACTGCATACGAGAATCCGTGTGGAACAATGTATGCGTCACGCGCTTTCTACTTATGCAGATAAAGAATTTTTTCTTGTGTATCAGCCGCAGATACGCACCGACGGGACAATTTGCGGTGCGGAAGCGTTACTCAGGTGGCAAAGCGCTGAACTCGGTTTTGTAAGCCCCGGTGTTTTCATTCCCATTGCTGAAGAAACCGGCATGATAACTGATCTCGGTGAGTGGGTACTGCGCAAAGCTGCCGGTCAGATCGCTCAATGGAATCCAACGTATCCTGGTGTGAATATCTCAGTAAATATATCGCCGCGTCAGTTCCGGCAGCATAGGTTCGAGGAATTTATCCATACAATTGTAACCGATTCTGGAATTCTCCCACAGCAGCTTCAGATAGAAATTACTGAAAGCGGCATAATGGTTAACACCGCAGAATCAATTCAAAAGTTACAAAAACTCAAGGACATGGGTTATACGCTGCATATTGATGACTTCGGCACCGGATACTCCTCCTTCAGCACAATAAAAGATTTTCCCGTACATACCATTAAAATCGATAAATCATTCATTGATGGAATCCTCACCGATCCACGCACAGCCGACCTGATCAAAGCTCTTATTAATATGTCCCGCACTCTCGGTCTTTCAGTCATCGCTGAAGGAGTAGAGACAGCCGAGCAGCGTGATTTCCTTTTTGCCAATGGCTGCGGCTGTATTCAGGGTTATTTCTACAGCAAACCTTTGGCAGCGGATGCTTTTATCGTTTTTTTCGCGAATCATCAAAAATTTTATCCTGGAGACGTTCGATCATAATGCGCCGGTAATTCAGACGCGCGTAATCAAGCACAGTTCTGTTTTCCGCGTCTTTTGTATATATATCTGCTCCTGCGTGAAGTAAAATAAAAAACAGCACAATATCACCTTTAATTGCAGTATACATAATTGGTGTTTTCCCGCTTCGCAGTACGTTAGAAACAGGTATTGCAGCGATAGGAATATCCGGAAGTGTGGAAAAAACATTTGAAAAGACATTTGAAACTGAATTTGTTTCAGCCACACGGTTAAGCGACCCACCTTTTTGAATAAGCAGATTTACCGCAGCATTATTACCTGCCCAGACCGCAAGCGCCAGAGGTGTATTTCCGTCAATATTTTTTTCATTCAGATCGGCTCCGTTAGAAATGGTCTCAGAAATTTTTTTTACATCCCCGGTTACTGCGTATACATGCAGAGGAAGACTGCCGGGAAAATTTGACACTACCGGAATAACACCCTGTTTAATTAATACCTTTACCGATCCTTTATTTCCATTTCTTACTGCAACACCAAGAGGCGTATTCCCGTATATATCGGAAATGTGCGGATCAGCTTTTTTTGAAAGCAGAAAACTGATTATCCCGGGATGATTATACATTGCAGCGGTATACAGAGCCGTTCTTCCAAGTGTATATTGTGTATTTAAATCAATACCGTATGCGGCGTGTTTTTTGACCTGGCGAATGTCTCCTTTGGCGGTGATAATATTAAATTTTTCGGTTAGCGCAGTAGAAATAATCAATACGCCTTCAGCTGTAAATGAAACCATGTCTTTTTTACTGAACCGGTACACAGTGTTTGAAATATTAAATTGGGCCGGACGGGCAAGGTATCCCCGTGCAGGAGAGCCGTTTGAATAAAAAAGAATATAACTATTTTTCAAAAAAGCTATTTTTCTATCCCCCACATCAAGTGAGGTATTTTCATATAAAAATCCATCACGAATATATTCATTTTCATAAAATGTACAATTCCAGAAACGGTAGTCAAAATCGGGGAAAGAAATAATAAACAGCTTTTTTTTTTCCGGATCAAGTCGTCTGTCCGGTGTGTCGGGAATATTTTGAGTATACAAATTAATAAGTGTAAAGATAATGAATAAAAAAAAAGGTTTGTGCAGAAGTAAAAATGACGTTTGAAGCATATTGCGCACCCTCAAAGAAAAAACTTAAAATATCTCCGATAATTTACTTGCCGACAAAGTGATTTTTCTTCCAACGGCCAGTCAATTTTTTACCGTATGAATAGGTAAACGTTCCTCTCCCATGAAATTTATTATTTTTCCACTCTCCGGTATATGAACTGCCGTTTTTATAATAAAAAACACCGAATCCGCTTTTTTTATTTTTTTTCCAGCCTCCTTCATACCTGTTTCCATTCGAATAATAAAAGGTACCCTGGCCATAAAGAGTATTATTTTTAAAATCGCCTTCGTATCTGTTGCCGTTTGTATACCAGTATACTCCTTTCCCGCTGATTTTCCCGTTTTTGTGTGTACCCGAATACTTACCCGCCCACTTACCCCGGGCAATTACACTTTCGCCCTGACCATGCGGTTTCCCCGTTTTAAAATTTCCTGAATAGCTGTTGCTTTTCGCGCTTATGTATGTGCCTTGCCCATTGAGTTTATTCCGGTAAAAACTGCCGGTGTAACTCGCGCCATAACTCCAGATGAATGTCCCCTGTCCATGGAGTTTATTATTTTGAAATTCTCCGGTGTATGAACTTTTTTTTGTAACACCACGGAAAATCCACAGCCAGCTATTGTATGTATAAGTACCCTCTTTGAGTTTTCCCCGCTCCCAGCTGCCGGTATAGGTATCGCCCGACGAATATTTAAAAGTGCCGAAACCATCCCAGCAATTTCCGCTGCTGCAGCGGATGAGCATATATAGATGGGTGAGCGGACCTGAAGCAAAAATGCGGGATAATAAAATGAAAAAAATAAATATTCTTTTTATATTCATTATTTTCCTGATTTAATTTTTTTTATCAGTTGTGTATATACCGGAATAACGCCGGGCAACAGAAGATACATGGCTGCAATAAACTGCCTCTGCTCCTTTGTGCGGGAGTCTTCTCCGATTAAAAAGTCAACGTTCATTGCATTTTTAAGATCTATGCAAAGTTTTTTTTTCTGCAGTTCAAAATCAATATCATCCATACCGCGTGCCCGTTCAATTACTGCTCCGGCCTCTTTAAGAATTGCTTTTCTGTCTTTTTTCCGTATACCCGGAAGCGTAATACGTAAAAAATCCTCAATCGGATAAAGAAAAAGCTGTCGGTAATCTTTCCAGTGCTCGATAGGAAATTCACGAACTTCCTGGAAATAGTGCATCCATTCATCACTCACAAATGCCTGACCGACGTTTGCAGAATCTGCAAGGTCGTCTGCGGGTAAGAGGCAGCAGCGGAAATCTTTAAGAATATATTTCTGGCCTCCGAAAAGAATTGTGTCGACTTTACTTTTTAATTTCCATAGGAGAAGCACACCTTCTTTTCCAAAAAGCCCTTCTATATGGGCGTTATCGATTCTTGCACGCTGCGCCTTTGTAACAGCCCGGGTTTCATAATCATCAGCATTACCTTTGATACTTGCATCAGGAAGCGCGTGGCATGCGATACATCCCATGGATTTTGTTCCGCCGATTTCATCAGCGACAAGCGACTCTTTAATAATTTCTGTTTCTATTCTCCGGATATCAAGAAGTTTTTGAGTTAATTCCGGAGAAATCTTTTCATCTCTTTCCAGAAGAGTAAGCAGACGCGCATACGTTTCTTTAATTTCTGCGGCTTGATTAAAAACATTTTGCTCAGACGGCAGAACAGGCGGCACGTTTGATGCAATTTCCAAAGCGAGCGAATGAAGCGCCTCAAGCTGTTCCAGCGAAAGATTTATTCCGCGTATGATGTTGACAGAAGAAGCTTTTATAACCTGATATGCCAGATAATTAAGTTCATTTGACCATAATGCTTCGCGGTTTTTTTTTGCGTTGTCCTCGGCAGTTATTACGCATATAAAAAAAATTATAAAAAGATAAAATTTATTTTGCACATACATTCCTGTTTTTTTATCCCCATCTGCCCGGAATAACATTGCCGCATGTGCACTTGCCTTTTTTAAGACGGTTTTTAATAACCCGGAAATTAACTCTTTCGATGAGCACTGCGCCGCACTTTGGACAAACCGTATTGCCTTGATCATGTCCGGGCAAATTTCCAATGTATACATATTTCATACCGGAGTTTTTAGCGGTAGTAAATGCAGAGACAAGTGTTTCAATGGGGGTTCTCGGTAATTCTTTCAATTGATAATTCGGCTCAAACCTGGTAAAATGGAATGGTATATCAGTTCCAATTTCATTACTGAACCAGGTACACATTTCCTGTATAGTCCGGGAATTATCGTTAAGTCCGGGAACAAGGAGGTTAACTACCTCAAGCCATGTTGTGTCCGAAACAGAGGATACTATTTTGATTGATTTTTTAATATGTTCTAAACGACAGCCTATATATTTCTGATAAAATACATTATCGAAGCCTTTCAAACCGATTACAAACGCATCCATAAGAGGAATCAGTTCTTTCAGCGGTTTTTCTTTGATGTAGCCGGCTGTCACACACACTGTTTTCAGTTTCATTTTTTTTGCGCGCAGAGCAATTTCTTTTACATATTCGAAATAGATTGTGGGTTCAGTATAGAAAAAGTTTATTGATTGGATATTGTTTTTCAGTGCTTTTTCAATAACCGCATCCGGACTTAGATTATAATATTTAACTCCGTCCGGATGTGATTGACTTATGGCAAAATTTTGACAAAAACGGCAGGAAAGATTGCATCCGGAGGTTGCGATGCTGAATGCATTAATATTCGGATAAAAATGATACAGCGGTGCCTTTTCAATAAGATCCAGTGCAATTATTGCAGGACGGCCATAGACCAGCGAGTAATGTATACCGTCACGGTTTCCTCTTGAACGGCAGATACCATCTGCGCCGGGTTCTAAGACGCATTCATTTGGACAAAGCATACACTTAATATTGCCCTCAGGTAATTTTACCCAGTGTTCAGCTTTGACTAAATTTTGAGACTGAGAACCGACAGCGAGTCTTCTGAAAATAACAGAATTAATGAAGGCGGCTCCCGCGCATGTCTTCATTACATTCCTGGTAAAAGTCCTTCTGGTAATTAGATTATTATCCGTGCGCATGTCAATTACACATTCTATAATGCGTTCTACATTGTTTCATTATACAATTTTTTTTTTTTAATTACAATTTGTTTTTAAAAGATAAAAACGCAGCATCACCATGACTTTTAAAACATGATAGTATTAGTTTATTCCGCAGACCGGAATTTTGCCACCCCAAAGAGGAATCAATTTATGAAGAATGTATTTTTTACACCTGTATCCACATTTAAAAAAATTGCTGACAGTATTTTAATTGACATAATAAGCCTGAGCTGCACCTCTTTTTCAATTATACTCTTAATCCTGGAAAAAGCGATAGCTCAGTCACCGGGTAACTCAGGCTTTTTTTTTATAGCTGAGAAGGCAATCCTTCTCATATTCAGCATGGACTTTATTTTCCGAATTCTATTCGGTCGAAAAAAATATTTCTTAACTGGTTTTGGATGGATAGATCTTGTGGCCTTGGCGCCGGTTTTCCTGGTTATAATTGAAAAAATTTCTATTCCCCTGATGATCGAAATGGCCTGGATAGATTCACTGGGACTCTTTACTGCGCCCTGGATGATGAATCTTGCAAGATCATCGCGCATGGTACGTGTACTGCGCTTAATACGCGGATTCAATTTGCTTTCGCACGGTAATGACACACATCCTCTCGGTCAATATATTTCCAGAAGCAATGCCCGCACTGCTGCGTTATGCCTTTCTGTTATTTTTATTACCGCTGCAGTGTTTTCTCAAATACAGGAAAAGCTGATCCGCACACAGATCGCTTCAACCTGGACAGGAATAATCGCTGGCGTAACTCACGAAGATATGTTTTATTATTTTTCTTCACGGCAGGACATTTTATATTTATTCTGCGGCGATGCAGTCATGCGCCGTCTGCCTGATGAAAAAATACGTGCGAATTTTTTTACATATCAGTATATCACCCTGAAAGCTACAGATGAAAATACCGCAGTGATTTCTATAAAAAAGTACTTACGCCCGCTTATACTTCAGGAAATTTTCATTATCCTCACGCTTTGCATATGCGCGGCAGGCTTTTTTTATACCGCAAGAGAACAAAACCTCCGGCAGTAATTTACAGGGCATTCATCATTATTTTGGTCAGGGATTTTTTCGCCTGATCGTAAATGCCTGAATTATAAGATCGGATTGTTTTTTCCTCTGCGATGATTCCCTTAATTGTCCGCAAAATGCCGAGATGTTCAGCGACCGGCAGCGGCATTTTTAAAGCCAGTGATTCAAGACTGAGCACACAATTTAGCACCATAATTTCATACACCCGTGAATAACGGTCGCGCGTCATGTGAAATGAATTTATCACAGCTTTTGATGCGCGGTACTGATCGTCATCACCGATAATGCCAAGTGCATTATAACCGCGCGCCAGTACATCTGCTGTCTGTGCAGGGGAATCGACTTCTGCGGTGACTATGGCAATGCATGCATTCCGCGCGAAATCTCCCCCGAGCTGGCCTAACAGCACACACGCTTTCGCGCGTATATCAGGGAAATTATTTACAATGAGGGAACCTTTTTTTCAGCGACCTTTGTTCCTTGTGTGCCGAAAAACTCAAGCAGATCCGCAGCTTCACGATCTTCGGGCTGAAATTTGGTAATTTTTTGTTCGAAGGCATTGATCGCATCTTTTTGCGCAGAGTATTCGGCTCCTCTGACGGAATTAAGTATACTCAATGCAACCTGACTGCGTAATTCATCACTGACATTGATTTGAGCGCATAGCGCAGACGCGGAAAAGAAAATGATACTATGCCTGCGCAGCATTCTTCCGGCAAATTTTTTCAAACTCACAGAGTATTTTATCATGTTTTTTTCCGTGTATGTTATAATAATAAACACACATTGAGGAGTACACGAGTGAATATATTATTTTTCGGCCCAAACGGAAGCGGGAAAGGCACACAAGGCTCTGTATTACAGAAAAAATATCAGATACAGCATATTGAATCGGGTGTATTATTCCGCGAAAATATCAAAAATGGTACTGAACTCGGCCGTCGTGCCAAAGAGTATATCGAACGCGGTGAACTCGTTCCCGATGAAGTCACCATCCCGATGATACTCGAAAAACTCAAAAGTCCGGAATGCCGAAACGGCTGGATACTGGACGGTTTCCCAAGAACACCCAATCAATCCTTTGAACTCAATGCCGCGTTACATAAAGAAAATATATACCTGGACATTGTAATAGAAATCGAACTTGAACAGGAAATCGCAAAAAAGAGAATTATGGGCCGCCGACTCTGTATTAAAGACAACAACCATCCTAATAATATTTTCATTGACGCAATAAAGCCTTCAGGCGATGTATGCCGGATTTGCGGAGGCGCATTAACCACGCGGGCAGATGATCAGGATGAAAAAGCAATTTCCAGAAGACACAGCATTTATTACGATACAAAAAACGGTACGCTCGCATCAGCCTGGTTTTTCAAAGACAAGGTAAAATCATACATCCCTCTAGACGGCACACCCGGCGTTAAAGAAGTTACCTCTGCGCTTATTACCCGGTTAGACGCATTAGCACTGTAAATTTTCAAAGTGCACAACGTCGCAATTATCCCGGCCCGGGGAGGAAGTAAGCGTATCCATAAAAAAAACATTAAACTTTTTAACGGAAAACCAATACTCGCGTATGCCGTGAAAGGAGCGCTGCGCAGCGGCCTGTTCGAAGAAGTAATGGTTTCTACTGATGACGAAGAAATCGCTGAGACAGCCGTTAAATACGGAGCAAAAGTTCCTTTTATGCGGAGCAAAGAAACTTCCAATGATTATGCAATCCTGTCCGACGTAATAGAAGAAGTAAAATATAAATATTTGCAGGAAGGGATATCATTCACTGCGATTTGCTGCATACTGCCGACTTCACCACTTCTCACACCAGACAATTTACGCGGATGTTATGAGCTATTTATTAATAAAAATGCCGATTTAGTATATGCAATAGTCAAATTTGAACATTCAATTCAGAAAGCTATGCGGATGGTAGACGGTAAAATCGAAATGTTTAATCCCGATTTGGACTGTTTTACATCATACGATTTTGAAAATACCTATCACGACGCAGGGCAGTTTTACTGGATGAAATATGAGACCGCGTTTAAAGGAAAAAACTGGTATGGTTTTAATATGCCTAATCAATATGTACAGGACATCGACACAGAACAGGATTGGAAAATTGCTGAACTAAAAATGCAATTAATTCAATAACACCTTCAATCAGTATCTATTAACAACAAACAAAGGAGAAATACTAATGACGTATAAAACAGAACAAGAGGTTTTTTGGTCCGGCAAATTCGGAGATGCATATATCGACAGAAACTTAAGTGACGGATATCTGGCATCTAATCTGAATTTTTTTTCAAAAACACTCGCCCGTGCCGGTAAACCTGATAGTCTGATAGAGTTCGGTGCCAATATAGGAATGAATTTACGGGCAATAAAAATGTTATTTCCGTTAATACATGTCTCTGGAGTGGAAATTAATGAGAAAGCGGCAGAAATCCTTGCCTCTCACATCGGCAGGGACGCCGTGTATACCGGATCTATTTTTGATTATCCAATCCAAAAAAAATTTGATGTATCTCTGATCAAAGGAGTATTAATACACACGAACCCTGATATGCTTTCTTTAGTCTATAGAAAATTATATGAGTCCAGCAATAAATTTATCCTGATCTGCGAATATTATAACCCATCTCCTGTTGAAGTACCTTATCGCGGTCATCACGACAGGTTATTTAAACGCGATTTTGCCGGTGAAATACTTGATACTTACAATGATCTTGAACTTATCGATTACGGTTTTTGCTACAAAAGAGATGCTGCGTTTCCGCAGGATGATATTAATTGGTTTCTTATTGCGAAAAAATAAAAATATACAACATTATAGCTATAACTCTGTGTCCGCAAAAGAAATCCCGGGCATTATCCTCCGTCCGGTGCAGGAAAAGGATATCGATTTAATTTTCCAGCTTTCAAACGACCCCCTTGTAAGAAATAATTCATTCAACACTGAAGTAATCACTTACGAAACTCACACGGAATGGTTTCGTAAAACGCTGATGAACAAGAGCATTTTTTTCCTGGCCGTGGAAGTTGACGGCTTGTTTGCGGGACAAGTCCGATACGCTACTAATAATGATTACGCAGAAATAAGTATCAGTATCACTTCGCAATTCAGGGGGAGGTGTCTTGGAAGCACAATAGTAAGAATGGCGGATAAAATGCTGAAAAAGCAGTACCCTTTTCTAATGTACGTAACCGCACGTACAAAACCGGATAATATTGCCTCCGGCAGGATCTTTATCAGTGCCGGATACTTGCCTGTACCTGGTACATTGTATCCCGAATACCGGTTGTCTTTTAAAAAAAAGAATCAAAGCAGACAGGCGCAGATGTCATAGAATAAAGTATCTAATACCGTTTAAATTCTTCCGGAGTAAGATCTTCATTAATAAGAGGCGGAAATTTCTTATCGAATGTTCCGATTTTAATTTCTGGTTTCAGATTGATATTAAGCATAATTTTTTGCTCAAAATAATATCCTTTTAATGAAAATGTGCGGGTTCGGTCAAGCGCAACCGGGCGGATCGAATAGTCAATGGTAAGAAGCCAGCTGTCCAGATCGTGAATAAGGGAAGCGGCAAACATATTTATTTTAAATTGCGATTCACTTTGTTTTTTTTGTCCTGCAAGGCCGGTACTGTAAAAAATATCTTCATGAAAATACAAATGCGGCGTATTCATATAATCAGCTTTTGATTTAACGTAACGATACGCACGTGTATTTGCAGAATGCATACTGAATTTCAGATTGAAGTATTTAAATAATATTATATCACTTTCAACTGCAAAATTCATCATATCTGACAAATACTGCTCCTGCTGAAAGTTATACACCCACCCGAAAGAAGTTGTTATCCGCTGAAGCCTGACCCCTCTGTCACGGACCGAACCGGGAATAATAAAACTGAGACCGAGTTTGTTCTGCTGAAGAGTGAATTCATTTTTTGGAGGAGTAATGCTGCTGTCATACAGATAATACTGAAGCGTGTTAAGGCCATTAATATAGCCGCGGTAAGTGAGAGAAAAATCATAGTATCCGCTTGCGGTGTTCATCCGTTCCTGTGTCCAGGTAAATTCTTTTTTTTCTTGTGCCTCATCATAAAATGGCTTCAGGTCATAAGAACTGCCCAGACCCAAAGTGTTTACAAAATCGAGGTACGGAATGTAGAAGAGCCCGTATCCGTTCTGGCGTATCGTTCCGGATGCGCTGATGTGGTGATCAATTATGTTTTCGATTCCCTTAAATTCATATATCTGGTCGGTGTAATCATCTCTGAAAGTTACAGAATAGTTTAAATTAATTTCAGCAACAGGCAGCATCGCCCGTTTATCCAAAGCTGCGGCCCATTTGTTCTTAGTAGAAGCTGATGGAAAATTTATGATAATATTTTCAGTATTCTGGAAAGATACATAAGTATTACGAAGATTATCAGCTGTGTATGTCTCGCCGAGATCCTCGCCGCCCCATTGCTTTCGGTATTGTGCGATGAGCGACGGGACTATAGTCAGATCAGCGGCGGCAAAAGGACGGTCATTATTATACCGGTTCAATGTGAATGACCGACCGATACTTGCGGATCCCAAAAGAGTATTCTGGTTTCTTTCAAAATCGTAGGGCGGCTGATGATAATAAATTTCGCGCATTGTATAGTCAAGACCGGCGGAATAATCGATGTTTAAATTCCTGCCGCGGCCGGGAACAGGTGCGGCAATTGCTGAAGGTCCGATAACCCCGTGGTGAGTGAATTGAAAATTAGGAAAAATTATGTTTCGCGGATATTCAAGAAAATAGTTATCATCATCGGGCTGAATAAATGGATCCGGATTTTGTTCGATAGCATAATCCCAATTACCGATAATGGAAAAAGCTGACTGCATGGTATTGAGACTATAGTTAAATCCGTAACGGTTATTGTCGGATGCGACTGGAATAAAAAAAGGTTCGGTAATTTCTTCAGTCGTTAAACCCAGCGCATTATATTTTGCGGTATCCCGCTCGGCCTTCGAAGAAAATGCCGGGTCGGAAACATGATGAAAGGACCCGGTCAGCACATTTCTCACTCCGAGAGAATTGGTTGGATTTATAATTTCAACACTATGCTCATAGTCAATTTTATACAGGTAGTCGGCCGATTTTATCATTTCATCGCCGGGATATTTTGTATGATACGCAGTAGATTTAGAAATTTCGTCTTTATACCATTCCGCCGGAATCAGATCATTTTCATAATAGCGGGCGAATGCGGCGCGCGCGTCATATGTGTGTCTGCCAATAGTATTGATATTTTCCAACCGGATGTATTGACCGGTGTTTTGAAAAAGATTAAACTGCATCTGTACTGCGCCTATAAGCGGCGGAGTGAAAGAGTAACTATTGAGGATATAATATCCCTCTCTTATGGTATGTCCGATTTCAGAAGTAAGTCCGGTGCCGAACGGTTTCTGAATAAGAAATGGAAAATAAAAAAATGGATGATTATGCACATAAAACATCATATTGTTCATCATCACCGTATCGTCGTGATAAAAATCAAAACCGAGGGCATTGAGATGAAAATGAGGGGGTTGATTGGTATCGACGGTGGCCGTTCCCTGTACAACGGTAAAATAATCAGGATTGTTTATTTTTAAAAGCGCGCCGGTATAGTACATATTGTCTATTGTGCCGCTCACATTAAAAATAAATCCGTTTTGTTTATTTACGTCAATAAGAAGCTTTTCCCCGTGTATTTTCATAGTACCGGTCTCGTATTTAAGATTTCCCTGCGCATAAATGTACCTTGTCGCAGTATTCATTCTGATGTAATCAGCGCTGATACGGTAATTGCCTGAAAGAATAACAACTTTTCCTGTAATGTTGATCATGCGTTCTTCTTTTGTGTCCCTCGTAATAATCAGAGATTCAAGCAGATCACCGCTTTGTAAAACAATTGACCCATAGTAATGCCGTTCGATAAGTGATTCTTTTGTGAAGATTGATTTTTCTCCTTTACGGGCCAACGCATTATAAATCACGGAAAGTTTCTGCTCAGCTTTCATATCCTGGTCAGGTATATGTATACGGAGTGCAGACATCATTTCATGAATGACGTGAATATTGGTTTGTGCAAGAAGTGCATGTACTACCGCTTTGTAATCAGGATTTGGATACACTTCAGATATGATTTGTTTATCCGGTATCACATATACCTGGTTTGATTCAAGTTCTCTTAAGGGTATTTCACTGATAATATTTCCATTGGAATACCATTGTTCTCCGCTATGAGAATGTACGGTGTTACTGGCTGCGGTTTGGCTGGAAGTCCCGGCAGGGAAACAATACATTCCGGGAAACAGAACAAAGACAATAAAACTATATATAAAGAAACGCGAATGTATAAGATTCATCGGCAACATGGAAGTTGTTTTTCTGAAAAACCGCGATCAAGATCTTCTATGATCGGCAATGTAATGGCATCCTCTTGATTTTGGGTTTTTTAATGCGCTATTTGTGATGATAATAGCTGTTTGTATTGCATTCCTCAATTCTATAAGGTCCACATTAAGTTTTTGATTTCTATAAAATGCATCAGCTTCTGTCTGAAGCGCGATCAGCGCTTCCCGCGCGCGGGAGAGTCTTTTTTTTGTTCTTATTATGCCTACATAGTTCCACATTGTTGATTTGAGCGTATCCCAGTCCTGCTTAAGAAGCACCGGATCCAGATAATCTTCCAGCCCCTTGTCCTGCCAATTCCGGATTGAATGACAATCTGTTTTTTTAAGAACAAAGTCTTCATGGACTGAATCTTTTATTACCTGAATTGCCTGGTGAGCGAAAAAAACACCTTCGAGAAGGCTTACTGACGCAAGCCTGTTAGCGCCATGTACACCAGTACATGCATTTTCCCCGATTGCGAATAAGTTTGGCAGCGATGTGTGCCCATGTAAATCGGTTAACACGCCTCCGCATGAAAAATGAAACGCAGGCACTACCGGAATAGGTTCTTTGCGTATATCGATTTTAAACGCTTTACATGTAGTATATATATTAGGAAATCGTTCCGCAATTTTTTTAACATCTATTTTTTCCAGTGAAAGAAATACGTGATCGGTATTTGATTTTTCCATTTCCTGAATGATTGCTCTGGCAACCACATCTCTTGAAGCAAGCGAACCCCGTGGATCATACGACCTGGTAAAATCATTACCTTTTGCGTTAATTATAACTGCTCCTTCTCCGCGGACAGCTTCTGAAATAAGAAAATTTTCAGCCCCTTTCACCGCAAGGGTAGTCGGATGAAACTGTGTATACTCCATATTTACTATCCGGCATCCGGCCCGGTAGGCCATGGCTATCCCATCACCGGTTGAGCTGTAAGGGTTCGTAGTGTTCCGGTAAATTCTCCCGACACCGCCGGTCGCGAGGATAACTTTATCCGCAAAGATTTTTTCTACACGGCGTTTTTTCGAAAAAAATACATATGCGCCGCAGCAGCGGCTTTGTTTGTAGACATCAAGCGGTTTATTTGAATGATGGGGGATCGTAATAAGTTCAACCGCCATGGCGTGTGTGCGTATTTTTATTGTGGTTTTTTTTATAAAAGAAAGGAGTGATGAAATTATTATCGCACCGGTCTCATCTCCGCTGTAGAGTATTCGTTTATTTGAATGAGCTGCTTCTTCAGTATAAAGAAGCGCACCGTCTTTTTGCGCAAATGGAACACCGATGGTATCTACGAGAAAAGAAATTGCAGTTTCCGGCCCTTTTTCAGCAATCAACGCTGCAGCCTCAGGGAGCGCAAGCCGGTCAGAAGCGCGCAGAATATCTTTTCTGAAAAGTGTACTGTTATCACCCTGTCCACGGACGGCAATTCCGCCCTGGGCAAAACGGGATGCGGAAATTCGCGGATCGTCTGTTTTTGTAATGATTTCTACTTCAAGACCTGCCTGCCATGCCTTTATTGCAGCGGTAAGGCCTGCGATACCGCACCCGATAACTAATATTTTCATTACTGTAGTGTATATCCCGGCTTCATATTTATAAATTAAATATATATCTTTGACTTTCAAATTATAGTATGAATACCGAGTATTTTCTTTACGCCGATCGTGCGCGTTTTCCTGCGAAACACCTATTACTAATGGTTTGTTACACTGCATGTTAAAATATATATACGGATATAAGAACGGACTCAGGCATGAAGTTATTTACTGTTTATTCAATTTGTGCAGCAGCTTTTCTGTACTCAGGATTTATTAATGCATCTCCCTCGAATGATGAAAACATCAATGAAGATGTAACAGGTACTTCTTACACAAACGCGGTCTTCGAAGGAGAACCTGTTGCAGCCGGGTTAACAAATAATCAAAACACAAATCATCCCGCACCTGTTCACCGCATTTATGAAACTGCAGTCGGCGGCGGGAAGCCTGCCAGGGGACGGGCTGATACGGTAACACGCCTTCGCGGTGAGGAACTGCAGCGTACTGCGACATACACTATGGGTGACGCCGCCAAAACGCTGCAGACAATGCCCGGTGTGTCGTCAACAGGAGGTGTAATGGACAGCCGTATGTTTATTCAGGGCGGCAACTGGTGGGAAATGATTGCATCGATGAACAATACATATTTCCTTAGTCCTACCAGGTGGGGCGGTGCGGTATCCATGTTTAATCCAAACAGCATCGATTCGCTTGATCTATATACCGCAGGATACCCGGCTAATTACGGGCAGGCACTTTCGGGTATTCTTGTAGTAAATGCGAAAGAAGGCAATCCTGAACGGCCAAAACTCATGCTTGACATCGGTTCGGCAAGCGCGGAAATAATGCTGGATAGTCCCATTGGAAAAAAAACTTCTTTCTTTTTCAACATGCGGCGTTCCTATTATGATCTATTCGCGCCATACTTTATGGCAGGCGATACGGAAGGTATTCAGTTTCCCTACCTGTGGGACAGTATTCTTAATTTTTCGGTCCGTCCGGCGCCTTGGTCACGTTTCAACATAATGATTTACGGCGCAATGGAAGGTATGGACTGGGATTTCAGTGCGGGACAGGAACAGACCGCAGATGATGTGAGCGGGCTTACCGGGAAGTTTTTCTACCGAAACAGCAGTCTGACCGGGGCGCTTCAGTATTTTCACGATTTCGCACCGGGAGTAACATTAAGCGCGCGGTATTCACGAACACCGGAAGAATTCCGCCAGCGGTTTGACGGCAAAGCGATTGCGGGAAGTGAATTTGAATTTTCACAGGAGTTTAACCTTAAAGGCACTCAGGATATACAGCAGGCGTCGATTGATTTTCATTACGCACCGGGCACACGGAATATCCTGATGGCTGGTATTATGTATTTGTACTATACCGCTGATGCCGGCGGAAAAATGGTTCTCTCCATGCTTGAAGGATCCAAACCAAAATATATCAGTAATAATTTTGAATGGGATGATATTGCCATGGACTATCGTGCCGCTTATATCAGAGATGATTTTCAGCCTCTACCGGGTGTAATACTGCAGGTCGGACTGCGGGCGGAACATGTTCCGGTGATAAAAGAACAAAACATGCGGAACTCTGAGCAATTTGACGAAATTTACCAAATGTCTGACAGTAATAAAACAAATGCGGGAAAATGGAATCTTTCCCCCCGGGGCGGTATTAAATGGGAAATGAATGACCGGTTTGATCTATTTGCCAGGACTGGTCTTTACAATGCCTATCCGCTCAGCGTCTTCACCCTCGATGAAGAAATGGGAAATCCGCGCGTAGTGAGCGAAAAAGCAGTACATTATATTTCAGGTGCGGATTATGAAGACCGGAAATTCTGTTCACGGGCAGAAGTTTTTTTTAAACAATACCGGAGTTTACTCACTGACGATGTCCGTTTTAATCAAATAAACTCAGGAATACGCGACATATGGGGATTTGACATTTATCTGCAGAAAAAAAGCACGCCTGGCACTCCCGTTTCCGGCTGGATTTCATACACATGGGCTGATGCCCGCGAAATGATACGGCACCGCTATGGTTCAAAGGACGATTACCGTTCAGATGCCCCGCCGGTAAAACAATGGTACACTCCATCAGAATTAAGGAGGCATACTCTTTCAGCAATTGTTGAGTTTACTCATCATGCGAAACAAGATCAAAAAAAAATAATCCGTTTATTTGATAAGGCGCATATTGATTTTAATTTCCGGCTTCTTTCAGGAGAACCTGTTACACCGGTTACAAATGTAGAACGTATTGACATTCCTGCAAATCCCTATACCGGAACTCCGGGCACTTCCTACTACCGTTTTTTATACGGCCAGTATAATTCAGACCGGACTCCGCTGCAGCATAAACTCGACATTAAACTCGGTATACCCAGGTCACCCTTCAGTCTGTTTAATAAACACCGGCCCAGGGTTAAAACAGAAACATACATTAGTTTTTTTAATATCTATAATAAGGCAAATGTTACTTCCTATTCATGGAAAGTTAAAAAAGAATACCGTGATAAGGCACCAAAGCCGGAAAATATCACCGGATATGAGAGCGTACTTTTGGGCAGCGAAGCAGTAGAAAAGCAATATATCCGGGACATGAACTTTATGGTTATGGCCGGAGTGAAAGCGGAATTTTAGATTATCTATTCTGTGCTGCCTGAATTACCCGCGAAACCCTTTGACGATTTCTATCACCTGCATTAAATCCCCTGCTGTGAAATCCGGAATCGGATCGCCGGGAGGCATTTCGTAAGCTCCAGTTCCCCTGTTATCTGCATTGGTTAACAGCAAGGTGACAGCGCCGGCAGCTTTGCCCGCTAATATATCGTACCGATAATCACCGCAGACCAAAAGACTTCCCGGAGATATTTTCATATGCGAAATGGTTTTATGCACCCCGTCCGGATCCGGTTTAGGAACCGCATCTTCACGTGATAAAATCAAACCAAAATCTTCCATCCGGGTACAGGAGAAATTTTTAAAAGCGGTGATTATCGAAGCGCGGCTGTTCCGGCTTAATATACCGATCTGAATGCGCATTGACCTGAGCATACGGATACACGCTTCCGCTCCTTTATTCGGAACAGACTGCAGCGCAGCGCGGTGCTCATGCCCGGTAAGAACCCCGGTCAATTCATCACGAAGTCCCGGCTCGCATGCATTAATATATTCAAGAATAGCACTTCCTTCCGGACAATGGATTTCTTTGCGGATACGTGCAAAATCAAGCGCACCGGGCTGTGTAAGTGTCCCGTCAAAATCAAAAAGCACACCTTTAATCGCCATAACCAAAAGGATACATACAACTAGTAGTAGTACGAATTTTAAATATCTTCACAGCAAAATGGAAAAACCGCAGATAATCTAAAATAACTTTTAAATTTTCCGACTTCTTCCCCATTAGCGTTCATTCGCGTCCATTAGCGGTTTTCTTTTGGTTTTAACCGCGAATAAACGCTAATGCACGCGAATATCTCTGTGATCTCCGTGGCTTTCTTTCTTAGTATATTCCTATAAAGTTTTTGGGTTAGCATTCTGAAATATTATACTTCCGTGAACCCATTCCGATTTCTTCTGCATGGCGGAGCTGAATAGTATAGTCAATTCCCGCATAGGCCAAATCACCGATATCCTGTCCGCTCACTTTCCGTATATAATCAATACAGGCCTGATCAACTGCTACAGGATCTGTCCCCCCGAAGAGGCCGATATCCGGACATGCTTTTTTCTGATCTTTTCCCATACAGTCGCAGTCAGCAGTAAAATTAATACAATAATTAATATGAAACGAAGTGGTGTTAATTATCACACCGTATGCATGTTCGGCGATCTTTTTTTGCAGCTGTTCGGAATCAGAACCCCAGTTTATTTTAATCGCACCAAAGCTGCATTCGACCAGACATTCCCCGCAGCCGATGCACCGTGTCGGATCAATCCGCGCGCCTTGCTGAGTACGTTCAATTGCGTTTTCGGGACAAAACTTTTCACATCGCCAGCATTTCGCGCATGTGTTCTGATTTACCGATGGATGCATGGCACTGTGCATTTCAAGTTTTCCTTTCCGGCTTGCCAGCCCCATACCGAGGTTTTTTATTGCTCCGCCGAAACCGCAGGCGATGTGGCCGGTAGGATGCGACATGCATACCAGTCCGCCGAACCGGGCACACAGACCTGCAATCATAACCTGATCATACATTGTACCGCGTATCTTAACGGGAATCTCATATTCTCCTTTTATTCCATCCGCTAATATTACGGGCATATCCGTAGCATCGGGAGTAAAACCATGTTCATGGGCGAGCAGACAATGACTTACGCTGTCAGATCTTCTGCCTTTATATAAGGTACTGGTTTCTGTAAGAAAAGGGACTCCTCCGGATTGACGGATCCGCGCGGCGAGCGGTTTAAAGACCGGCGGGGGAATATGCGTCTTGTTTCGCGCTTCACCAAAGTGTGTTTTGACCGCAATCATTGTGCCACCCGGCACCCATCCATCAAAATCCGCAGTATTTAGTAAATCTTTTAATTTCCGGATAATGACATCCATCCCCGCACCATCAGGAACGGGCGCAAAATATACTGATGGCTTTCCTTCCGCAGACGTCCTCCCGTCAGAACTCTGTTTTTCAGATTTATTGTTCATTTCAATTTCTCCCTGTTTAAGAATTATTCTGTTTAATAAAATTAAGCGCAGACCCGGCTTTCAGCCATGAAATTTGGGGAAGGTTGTAATTGTGCCGTAACTGAATTGTTTCCGGAATACCGTCACTGTGTGAAATTACAAGACTCAGGGTACTTTCCGGTGTAAAACCGGAGAGTCCGCGGATTGAAACAATATCATCTTCATGGATTTTATTATAATCTTCAGGATCCGAAAATGTAAGGGCGAGCATTCCCTGTTTTTTCAGATTAGTCTCATGAATGCGGGCGAATGAACGTGTAATAACCGCACGTACGCCGAGATGACGCGGCTCCATTGCCGCATGTTCACGGGATGATCCCTCTCCGTAATTTTCATCGCCGATGATAACCGAAGGAATATTTTCCGCTTTATATCTGCGCGCGGAGTCCGGCACCGGCATATACGACCGTGCGCAGGAATTCCATACAAAATTTTCCTCACCATTGAAATCATTTACTGCGCCGATCAGCAGATTTCCGGAAATCGCGTCGAGGTGCCCGCGGAAGGCAAGCCACTTTCCTGCGGCGGAAATATGATCGGTTGTGCACTTACCTCTGACTTTAATGAGAACTCTTGCTCCGTCAATATCCTTGCCATCCCACGCCGGAAAAGGCACGAGAAGCTGAAGCCTTTTTGAATCAGGCGCAACTATTACTTCCCCTGCGCCTTTCGGATCGGGCGCGAGGTAACCTTCTCTTGAGACCGGAAAACCGTTTGCTGGCAGAACGTGTCCGGAAGGTTCAGCGAGTTTTACTGAAGCGCCGTCCGGTCTTTGTATAGCATCTGCTGCAGGATCAAAACCTAGTTTTCCGCTTATTACCGCAGCAATTACTGTTTCTGCCGAAGCAACAAACGCATACGTATTCGGATTACCGTCTGCTCGTTTTGAAAAATTTCTGTTAAAACTGGTGACAATACTGTTAGCTTCTTTTTTTTCAGAGTTCTCACGTGTCCATTGTCCGATGCACGGCCCGCAGGCATTTGACAGAATTACCGCGCCGATCTTTTCAAATGCTTCAAATAGTTTTGCTTCTTGCGCTGCCTGTTTAGTCATAAGCGATCCGGGAGAAATATACAGCGGCGCTTTCGGAGTCAGGCCTTTTTCAAGGGCATCACGTGCGACAGATGCGGCCCGTGAAAGATCCTCAAATGAACTGTTTGTACAGGAACCAATAAGCCCTGCGGAGATGCGCTGAGGATAATTTTTTTCTTTTACCGCCATTTGCAGCGTCTGCGCCTTCCATGCCGCATCCGGCGTGTACGGACCATTCCAATACGGAGTAATCGAATTTAAGTCGATTTCTATTACTGAATCATAATATTTTTCCGGGTTTTGATACACTTCCGGGTCAGCGCGCAGATGAACGGCGCACGCATCGGCTTCCTGAGCGACGAGATCGCGGTGAGTCGCACGCAGATAATCAGCCATAGTTTTATCATAAGGGAAAACCGACCCCGTCGCGCCGATTTCCGCGCCCATATTGCAAATTGTTCCCTTGCCTGTGCAGGAAATTTCTTCTGCGCCCGGGCCGAAATATTCTATGACCGCGCCGGTGCCTCCCTTTACCGTTAAATGTCCCAGCAGGAAAAGACTGACATCTTTTGCCGTTGCCCAGCCGGATAGTTTTCCCGTGAGACACACACCGATGATACGGGGCATTTTGAGTTCCCATGACATACCGGCGAGTACATCGACCGCGTCCGCACCGCCGACGCCGGCTGCCGCCATGCATAATCCGCCTGCGGTAACGGTATGCGAGTCAGTGCCGATCATCATTCCGCCGGGAAACGCGTAATTTTCAAATAATATCTGGTGAATAATTCCGGATCCGGGTTCCCAGTAGCCGATTCCGAACCTGGCAGCAGCAGAAGCAAGAAAATCATATACTTCGCGGTTTATTTCCTTTGCATGACAGAGATCAGATTCCGCTCCGTCTTTGGCGATGATCAGGTGATCGGTATGGACTGTAGCAGGTACGCATACTTTTTTTTTTCCGGCGAGCATAAACTGAAGAATGGCCATTTGCGCGGTGGCATCCTGCATTGCGACACGATCGGGACGGAAATTACAGTATGTTTTGCCGCGTACTGCGTTTTGCGCATCAGTTTCCGTGTCTAAATGACTGAAAAGAATTTTTTCAGTACAGGTCAGCGGCGCGGACCGCATGGATCGTATTTTTTTTATTTTCATGTCCATACCGCGGTATACACCGCTTATCATATCAATATCAAAAATTGTGTGTTTATTTTTTTTCATTAAAGTTATTCCTTAATTATAATTACTTGAAAATTTTCTTTTCTGCGGCAAGTTTTTTCCTGAAGGCGGCAAGAATTTCACGGATGCTTGAATGGGTTAGATAATTTTCGACTGCCGATGGAATAAGCCCGCTTACAATTGTGGTCACACGATAAAATACAAGAAGATTTCCATCCTGTTCAGGATGATGAGTAAAATACCAAATTCCATGGGTATCTCTTAAATCGCCTCCTCCGTAATCCCATCTTAACGCGCGGCTTTCTTTGAAAAAAGGAAGGTCCGGGTATCCTTCCGGAAGTAGATTTTTATAATAATAATAATTCACATAATAGGTAAAGGCGGCAAGAAGGACACGCACTTTCATGCGATAGTAATCAATCCCGCCTGATTTGTGCGCGATCAAAGTTGATTCTTTTACATACGGCATATACTCAGGATATACACCAAGATTGGTGATTATCCGGTAGGCAGTCTCTATTTGTCCGGTGACGATAAAGATTGCTTCCATACCTTTATCGCTACTATCGGTATCATCACCTGCGGGATGCGAATTGATTTCTGGTGAGATAAATCCAGACCGGCTTTTACGGATAATGCAATCAGTTTCTTTTCTGACAATTGATCCTCCGGGAAATCCGAAATCAAGGACATAACCGCTTCGCGGCTGCGGGCAGGCATTCCGGGTTCCGCACAGGACAGAGAGACAAAAAAAAAATTTTCCAAGCGGGATACGTTTCATTTGTTTTACTTGACTTTATTGTTTCATCTGTGTTTTATGTGTTTCTTTCAGATAATTACTGAAAGCAGGGGTGCCAAAGGCCGTGTACCCTTCATCTGTACGGACAATAAAATATGCGGGAATATTATTTTTCTCTGCAAATATATACCCTTTTTGCCAGCCATGCACAATAATACCGGTTGCGAGCCCGTCAGCAGTCATACAATTTTCAGCTATAATGCTTACAGAAACGAGCTCGTGCGGAACAGGGTACCCGGTAACGGGATTGATCAAATGACTGTATTGTACACCTTCATAAATAAAAAAGTTTTGATAATCACCAGATGTGGCGACAGCGGCATTCTCTAAATACACTGCCCGCTGCATAGTATCAGCATTCTTATCCGGCATGGCTATACCAATAACCCATTTGCTGCCATCTTTTTTTGTACCTGCGGTGCGGACTTCTCCGCCGATTTCGACGAGATAGTTTTTATAGCCATGCGAATTAAGTACACCGCACACTGCATCAACACCGTAGCCTTTCGCAATCGACGAAAGATTGATTTCAACACCCTTTTTTTTTTTTATCAGAGTACGTGCGGAATAATCGGCGGTAAGATTGCGCCAGCCGGCTTTACCGACCGCTTCGGAAATATCCTGACGTGAAGGCGGTTTTTCAAACCGTGTGCCCGGCCCGAAACCCCAGAGCGTAATAAGCGGTCCCGCAGTAATATCATAATATCCGTCCATATTCGAACAGAGAATAAGCGCGTTGGATATTACGGAAAAGACATCTTCGCTGAATGAAAACGCGGTATATTCCGGATGCCGGTTAAACCTGGCTACTTCACTTTCAGGATCAAACACGGACATGCCCCTGTTTATCCGCTGCAGCGCTTCATTCACCTCGCAGGTGAGTTTTGTCCGGTCAGCATTCCTGCCTGCATCCGAAATGGTTATCGAATATCCGGTTCCCATGGTGCACCCGGTAATATTGATTTTTCCACCGTTACGGGCACATCCAAAACATAAAAATATTAAAAATAAATAACGCAAAGCAGTCTATACTGAAAGGGAGAGATATTTAATACGCGCATAATTTGCCTTTATTTTTGTTTCGACCTGTTCTTTAAGACGGTAACGGTCTTGTTTCTGCATTCCCTCAGTGTTGATAGGCGGCGAGATTATGACGCGTATTTCTTTATTCATACCGTAGGAAAAGGCGCTGCCTTTTCGGCTTACCATTATGGTTCCGCTGAGAGTAACGGGAATGACCGTACTTTGAGACTGTACCGCCAGCAGAAAGGAACCGGTTTGAAAAGGACTCAACTCGCCGTTCAGCGACCGGGTACCTTCGGCAAACAAGACTACACTCGATCCTTTTTTTATTATTTCTGCTGCGCGGGCAATACTCGCAAGGGCGTGTTTCCGGTGTGAGCGGTCAATATAGATGAATCGATAACATGTGAGAATAATATTGAGTATGGGAACTTTTGCAAGTTCTTTGCGGGCGACCATGCGGATTGCAAAGGGGCATAAGGCAAAGATGAGCGGAATATCAACTATGCTTTGATGGTTGGCAATGAGTACACAATTGCGCTGTCCTTTAAGATGTTCGCGGCCCTCAACAGTAAGCCGGGCTCCTGCGATAAAAAGAACGGTCTTTCCCCATAGCTGCAGCGCGCGGGCACTGAAGGAGCTGAACGGGGAAATCAGAATAACCGGCAAAAAACCCAGACCCATTACAATAGTGGCAAGGAAACAAAGTAAGGCTCGTGTTATCGGAAACATGTGTGTATTATAACATTATCTGCTCCACTTATGAATTTCACTTAATTTTTTATGGCTTTGTGAAGGTGTGAAAAAGTTAAGGATTCGGATGGACATTTGACGCCTGCCATCCCGGCAGTCGTCTGCACTCGGCAAGACGAAAAAAAAATGCGGCATCCTGCCTTTTTTTTCGTCTTGACGCCATCCAAATCCTTAACTTTTTCACACCTTCACCCGCCAAAAAATAATGTGTAAATTATACGCGTGCTAATCCTTAAGGATGTTTTTCGACAGACCTGTTTATACAGGTAGCACTGAATTATTCCAACTCAATATACGAGGATTAATCATCAAATCAAAGAAATCGACATACTATATATTAAGTATATTGATGAGGTTGAGCGATGCGCCCAGGGTTGGTGTAACAGCGGGGTTCTGGTTCACCGTGTAGGCGTCAAGCCGCGCCGTGCGGCTGCCGCACATCGCCTTGGTTTCGATGCCTTCGACCTTTTCTTCAAAATTAAATTTATTTTAAATATTCTCAAGTAAGACGCATCCTTTAATTCGTGTTCATTCGTGTCCATTCGTGGTTTTTATGAATTTCACCCCAGTGAGTATTTATAAATGCTTTGATGTCGGACTAAATTTTCACGGAATATTTCCCGATACTTTAACAAGGGACAGCCATATGCTCAAAAAATTCATTAATAAAAACGATATAAGTACACAGATTATCCGAAAGACAATACTCGGTGTTTTTTTAATTCTCATTGTTGTTTTTTCTATTTCTTTTTTGCTGATGCAGCGTACCGCGCAAAAATCTGCGGTAATTATCAGTAATGCGCTCAGTTCAGTAACCGCATCTGAAGCGGGTATACTCATCTTTAAAAACCAGTTTGATCTTCTTGAGCAATATCTTGACGGAAAGAAACAGCATCCCTTAATTAACGGAATTTTTCTATTTAACGAAAATGGGAAAGTATTTTCAGGGAAAAAAAGTCCTCCTGCAGCGGATGAGACTGATTCGGATAAAACAACGTATATCGCCGGTGTTATTGAGAACTTTTTAAAAATCGATTTTTCAAACAGAATGGAGGGAATAACAGAAATCACTCAAACAGAAAAATGCATCCCGATAATCAATCCAAATATGTCCGAAGGCGTTGAAAGACGCGCCCAAAGCTGGCTGTATCTTTCCTTTAACCGGCATATTTGGAATAACACTTTAGAAAAGATGACTATATTGCTCACATTCAGCGTAATAGGAATTATTACGGCGGTGCTTGGAATGCTCCTTTTCTTTTTCAGAAATGATTTGCTTAAACCTGTAGCGAAAGTGCTTACCGAAATGAATGATCAGAGTTTTAAGGTCATAACGATAAGCGGTAAAATTACCACAGCATTTCAGCGTCTTTACGACGATATTAAAAAACAAGCTGCGCATGCGGCCGGACTGCAGGCAGAACTGGAAAAAGAAACAGGGAAAAACAAAACTGCGTTAAAGAAACAGGCTGCGCAATTTCAGGAAAACGCGGGCAAACTTGATACAGCCGCCGGAAAAATAAACGAAGAACTCAGCACGCTTGTCTCCAATGCCCGCGCATTGAAGGATCCGGTTGTTGACTTTTGTACTCTTGTACGCGGAAAACTGTCCCATTATCAGAGTATTAATAACCTTGAACTTCAGTTCAGCCGCGAAGAAATTGAATCATGGAAATAAGGCAGCGTATTTATGCAGTATAAAAAAACCTGGGCATTTATTCTGCTCGTCTTTATTACCTACGCTTTTTTTGAAATCCCTCTCCGGCTGGTTCTTAATTATCATACCCACACTATACTGTATGCGCTGGAATTTCTTATGCTCACAGTCTTTTTCGTAGATATCATCGTACAGAAAAATATGCAGTACGAACACAAAGGCTCTATGGTTAGAAATTTCCGAGCGATTTCCGCGCGGTATTATAAATCATGGTTTGCGGTGGATGTTCTTGCTGCGGTGCCGTTTTCGTATCTCGCCGTTCTTTTTCTGCCTCTTGATACGGAAATACCTTCATATGTCCAGGTACTGAGGCTTATTCATATAATTAAAATATTGCGTCTTCCCGGTATTTTCAGCGAGTTTGAAAAAGGTTCCCGGATTAACATCAGTCTTATCAGGTTATCAACTTTTGCGTTCTACATCGGTATTATCGCGCATTGGGTTTCGTGCATCTGGACAACAATGACCTATGCTCCGGAAAAAATTTCGTTATACGCATATACGCGTTCACTTTACTGGTGTATTACTACATTAACAACGGTCGGATACGGAGACATTACTCCCCAAACCTTCGGTCAAACGATATTTACGATTACCACGATGCTTCTCGGTGTCGCGTCATACGGGTACATTATCGGTAATATTTCTTCATTGCTTGCTAAACTGGACATCGCAAAAGCCAATCATCAGGAGCGTGTTGATAAAATCCGTACGTTTATGGTCAGCCATCAGTTCCCCGATGAACTTCAGTCCGAAACTATGAAATATTTTGAATATCTCTGGCAGGAAAAAAAAGGATATGATCATAGTTCAGTGTTTGCAGATCTGACTGATACGCTGAAACTGAAATTTTCATTGCAGATTAACCAGAGCATTCTTCAAAAAGTACCACTTTTCAAAAATGCGAGTAAAAACCTCATTAATGAAATAATTATTCATCTTGAGCCTTGTATTTTTCTCCCTGGAAATGCGGTATGCATATACGGGGATATGGGCGACAAAATGTATTTCATTAACAAAGGCAGTGTTGATGTATTCTCCCGCGATTATCTGGAAAAATATACCACACTCAAAGAAGGCAGTTTCTTTGGTGAAATATCACTTTTGCTGGAACAACCGCGAAACGCAAATATCCGTGCCGCTGATTACTGCGAACTGTATTCACTTGATAAAGCGTCGTTTGATAAGGTTATTGCCAAATATCCGGCTTTTCATAAAGAAGTGCAGGAAATGGTACAGGCCCGGCTTGCCGCGTAATGTATACATCGCGGTAAATACGGCAAGAGATTACACACAACAGATGATCATTTATTTCCGAAACATATTTTGAATAGCGGAATGAATAATATCTTCATTTTCCGGAATGAACCGCCCGGTATACAACCGGCTCATATTAGCATCAATAACTTCATATCCATATTCATCGAATTGACGTTTCACAGGCACATAGCCGATAACATGATTTATATATGCAAGAGGCATCACTGCAGCAAAGTCTGAGGCAAGATCATTTTTAAGCCGAATACTATGTTCTACGACAGCTTCGGCAGCCAAAGCCGGAATTGCCAGTGAGTTACCGAAACGTACGGTTTGCAGTTCCATTACGACTGTGCGGTTTTCAGATTCACACATTTCAATGCGTTTTTTATGATAGTCGGCCCAGCGCTTTTTATATTCCGCAGAATCATTCCTGTATTCCTCAACCAGCTTATGATCGAGAGGTTCAGTCTGAAGATTAACAAACTTTTGTATAACAGAAAGATGCCCGTGAACCGGTAAAAAGGCTTTACTATTAACGGCATTTTCAACAGCGCGTCCAAGCTCATAACCGCCTTCTCTTGTTTGTTCGATAGTGCGTCTTTCAAAAACTTCAGCATCGGGATTGTATGGGCGCGGTTTTTGATCTGCGCCGCATCCCTGTAAAAACAAGTGCAGCGCATTTGGAAAAGCTTCATCAAGATACTCGTATGCAAACCCCGGGAAGTCACCTCCGATGAGAAGCCCGCCGCGACTTGTCGGATGACATGCGTAATTAAAGACAACGGCCCGGATAATACCGTCTTCTGTTTCTGCAGTAAGTACAGGAACCTGATGATCAGAAATTCCATTTTTATATGGAAGCATAGATCTAAGAATACGCCCGGGGTGCTGAGAATCCGGCTTTCGTCTGCAGCATGCAAGGGAACACGTTCCTGTGTAAAATTTTAAAATGGCGGAAAATTTGTTTTTCCAGGCCGTATGCGCAGTGGCAGTCAGAACCCGTACGAAATGGTCAACGTATACATGATCAATCCATCCATGGATATCGATATCTTTTGTGCGGACTGCAGGTCCGCAGTGCGTATGTGTAGCATTTAGAATAATATTCTCGCGGGGAACACCGGTGGCCTGACTGATGGAAATTCTTACACGATCCGCGATGCTTTCAAAAAATATAATCTCTGCACTGACTATTAGTAATGGGGTATTTCCGTCATCAACCGCAAGGCACACAACACGCAGCGGGCGGTATATACCGGCTGATGTATGCAGCTTTCTTGCTGCGAACCCGCATAACGGAGCTCCTACCGGAGGAGTAATGTCTCCTGCCGCAACGCCGCATTTATAAAACATCTTTATATCGTTAGTTTTCATTGCTGCCTCAAATAATAATTATTTTTCTGGTTGTATTAATATGCCATGCAACGCTTTATTCGACAACACCTCCGTTTCTCTGTCGCGCGCCCTTTGATCATGCAGCGGATCAAGATTGGCAGTTGCGGGAACGCACGGCAGGGGTACAGCGGTTTCAGCGTCAAGCGTTTGGTACATCAGCCCGTCAATACGCGGATTTGGGTAATGTGTATATGATATACGCTGCGCATCCGCATAGTTATACAGACAACGTTCATCCCTCGTGAGTTCAAACAGTTTTAATGATGCCGCTGCATGTTCACGGATATTCCACCAGGGGGCACAAGCAATGGATATACCGCGGTACTTTTGATCCGGTATTGGATTACCCGAACGTAAATTTTTTCTTTTATACATCAGGCCTTTTTTACTGAACCCTGTTTGATTGATATTCATGTGCACTGAAACAAGAGTATGAAGTATTCTGTTTATTTTTTCAGGGGACAACAGAATTTTTATTTCTTCCGGACAATCAGTGATAGTATTTAAAAAAGTAACCTCGCTCAGAAATTCAGCGGCAAAACCGCTAAATTCCGCTGCATGCCCGGGATCACACAATTGTACATCTGATGAATCAATATATGGATTTTTATTATCATCAACCAATTCCCAGAATAATCCTGAATTAGCACAGATGTGGTACGTGAGGATATACTCAATTATGCTGATACCCCTTGTAATGAGTTCAAATGAAAAACCCATTGCTGCTTTCTGAATTTTTGTACCGGCAAGACGGAACGATTTTAAAAATTCAACACAGACACCAAGATATATCATACGCGGGCCATGCGAATGTATGCCTTCTGCTCCCGGCTGCGGTTCATTTGTGAACCTGAAGTTTGTAATTGCAGAGAAAATTTCATCAAGAAGCTTCCGGCTTGTGTGCAGCAGTGTAGTATCCGCTTTATAAAGTGCATATTGCGCAAGCCCTCCCGCACAAAAAAGATCGCTGTAACTCCGGGTATTATTTTCGGGAGAATTCATACCCGCTGGACCATCTTCCGCAGTATTGGTAAAAAGACCGCACACAAACGGAACCTTTCCGCAGTGAATATCGAGACGGGAGAGTATATCCGAGGCAAGGTTTTCACAATACTCACGGTATGATTCCTGAAGATTAACAGAAATTTGCCTTCCGTTTGCTTCAAATGTAACATTATCATCCGGTAAAATGCCTTTTAACAAATGATATGACCAAATACCGAGAGCTCGTCCATCCCCCCATGACCATACTTTTTGTTCTGAAAGATTCTGCCACTCTCCGGTAATGGAATCAATGCACGCAAGAAGTCCATACGGTTTCTTGTTCCGCGGAAATAACGTCTGCCACGAGTACTTTTTTTTTATGAAAAAGATATGATATCTGCGTGTACACTCATTATAAAAATTTAAAATTTCCCGGATATGAGTTTTTTCCTGTGCGTGAGACACATCATTTTTCCGGAATTCTTCACGGGCTTTAAAAATATCAAATATGACCGGTGGTGTTAACATAATAAATAGTTTTAATATATGGGATAAGGAGCGGCGGTTTCATAAACACTATTATTGAAATTCATTATTAACTACGCAGCAGTTATAGTGAGAATGAAACCACCATCTCCTTGACGGTGAGTACTGTTAACAATCCTATTGAAACCACGAATGGACACTAATGTTTTTTTAAGGTTAGCTGTGTTTTTATTATTTTGCTGTGTAATTAATTAAAATTCGTACTACTATGACAGTTGCGAAGTTATTAATGAATTTCACTATTTATTATTGCCGGAAACAACCGGTCCGGCACTGAGTAAGTTCAGTCCGCCAAGCAATTTGAGAAAAAACAAAAGTGTATAGCACGCTGACCGGCTGCATACAAAATCCTGCCCCGCATATTCAACCAGACCGCCGGTCATCCGGCTGTTCGTTAATCCCGCTGATTGCCGGTTCATAAGTGAAGTAAATGCATCATGTACCAGTGAAGAAATATTTTTGGGAATATCAAGTTCATCACCACCTTCATATACCGTATTATAAATGACCGGTATGCAGGCAATGGATTCTTCGAATGTTCCGTTTTTTTTCTGCAGGCGTAATGCCCAGTCAATAAATTTCTGTACCGCAGACAAATATTTTTTATTTCCGGTTTTACGGTACAGCGCAAGCAGTCCGAGCGCAGCGAAATCATCATTGAAAGTGTGCAGGCCGCCCTGAGGATCCTTGCCTTCCGGAGGCTTGCCCGTTTTTTTATCAATCGGAGAAAAAAAACCTTCCGGCTGCTGAACTACCGCGGTGAGATAATCGCCGATCCGAACCGCAGTCTCAATCCAGTTCCGTGAAGTATCAAGTCCGCTGAGACGGACGAGAAATGTAAGGCAGCCTCCCTGGAATGCGCCATGAATATCCGTCCGCATTACGGGATTATCGCACGAATTTTTTGTAACAAACAAAGGTTCAAGCTCTACACCCCATAGCGGCCAACCCATATCATCCATGCCGTTTTTGAGAAACCACTGCGCCCATAACCTCGCCCGGGTTAAATATTCTTCACTGACGGTAATTTCATAGTTTACAAGAAAAGCCCAGGCAACCGAAAGGGCATCCCGGGTGTAACACCATGGCGTGAGCGGTGTTGCTTCGCGTATTGCTCCTGAATGTACCCCGGCAAAAGGAGAAAAAATCTGTAGTGTTTTTAAATACCGGAAAATATTGCCGGCTGCAAATATGTATTTTTCTTCCCCGAAATATCTTCCGGCCGAAGTGAGCGCTAGTGCGGCATACGCATTGAGCCAGCCGCAAGCCCGGTATTCACGTCCGTTGCCGTACACAAGAAATGCAATCCTCCCGGCATCGGCACGGTCATCCGCATGCGGTTCCTGAACAAGACAAAGCCAATCCGCGAGTTTCCGGCAGCAGTCAGCAATACGTGGACTGAGCGGGGCTAAAGGAAATATGTCACCCGGAATAAAATTATTTTTCATCTATACGGATAATTACGTAATCTCTGGGCGGCAGTGTTATTTCAATACGGCCGCTTTTTAGAGTAAGCGTCGCATCAGTTTCAGCATTGATGATTGTTCCCGGGGTTTTAATCATTTGAGGATTAATTTCTGCCTGGGTCTTTACACCCTCAAGGCTTACGTTTGCCGCAATAATCAGCCAGCTCTTTTTATTTTGATACGCGCTTATCAGCACATCCTTTGCCTCAGCGCGTGCCGGGCGCACTTTGGCCCAGTAAGGGTGGAATACCACGGAGTTTTCTGCTATTTTGAATTTTTCCCGAATTGCAAAATACGTATAGGCACTTTCGGCTCCGACAAATACCGGAAAAAGCAAATTATCATGCAAAAGCGGATTAACCATATAGTCCCTTTCTGCTTCCCGTGTTTTTGCGAAAACCTTATCCATATTCGGATCTTTCCAGTATTGGCCCATCATAAAAACCGGTATTCCATAGGGTTGACCGTAAAACTCAGCCTGCCATTTATCCGGCGGAGTTATGTGGTAGTACCAGTACTTGACATTTTTGCCTTTCAGAAGTTCTGTTATTTTTTTTCCTTCTTCGATTGTGTATTCATCATAAAAACTTTCATTAACATGATACACACTGTTGAGGCTTTCACCGTTTAAGATACCGGTGAAATGTGTTGAGGCAGGAAGCTGTATAGTATTACCGGGGTGATAACTCCACACCGGGGGATGTCCTGTTTTCGTGAGGTAAATATGGCAGATGCGTTTCATCACATCGCGCTGTGCAAAGGTCTGATACGTTACCCTGCGTATTCCGTTTTGATCAAGGTACCCTGCTCCGTGCAGTTCATTCATATCGGGTACCGGCATCCATTCATCAAAATTCGCACAACCGCGGTTGCCCAGTTCTGCATGCGTTTCCATAAGATAACAGAAAAAATCAGCCCAGCCTGACTGCCAGGATACACAACCTTCTCTGGTACCATGCGCCTGACCATACGCCATGGTGTAAGAAGGAATTGTTCTCCATTCATTATAATATTTCGCTTCGGGTGGTATCCATTCCCATTCACTGTCCTGAGATCCTTTATCTTCAAAATACAAATCAGGCGGAGTATATCCCCAATCAATTTTTTTCCCTTTATCTTTAAGTTTTCCAATACACATAAGCCGCATATCAAAATACGGCATTGCCATTTGTCCTTTTGCAGCATAGGCGGCTACTCTTTCACGGTATGATCCGGGATTTGGGATACGGTCATACATAGCAGAATTAGTGCGCCATTCCCACTGATGATATAGAATTTTTGCCTTATCCCACATCGACATGTACTGCATAGTCCATCCCCGCCAGCCTTCCGGCATCGGCCGAACCGGTGTCGCAAAAAAACCGCATGTGATGGTTACCGGCTCCGTTAGATTGTACTGTGCAGAAACCGGCTGAATTTCAAGAATCACCTCATCTTTATCACGGATTATCCTGCACGCATTCATCCGCTCTTCGCGCGGCTGGGGATTCCAGTGCTGCTCGGATTCAGCAAACCAGAGAAAACCTTTTTCATTATCGCCGATCCAGACAAGTGTCTTGAAAGCATCCTGCCAAATCAGGCCATTTTTTTCGGGTACTGTACCTGCAAAAGTATTCTTTGCGATACAAACAGAAGTTGTCTGGGCTGTCCTTGCGCCGTCATATCTGTAAAAACGGGCATTTTCTGCCGGAATGCGCACACGGTATATCAGGCTGCGGATAGAAGCAGTGCGATTTGGTGTAATGGTAAGATCGTGCCGGATCATTCCGTCATACTCAATTGTTGTTTTAGCCGAAACCGAAGCGTTTTCAGCCTCAGCCCTTGAAACATATGTAACACGGCCTTTAGCGGCTTTCACAAGCTCAGGAGCGGAAAATGCAACAGAACCCGCTTTGCCGATTGATAATTCAAGATCAACAGGTTTTTTAAGGAAATCTTCTTTCCCTATTTGTACCTTTTGCGGAAGGCCGCCGGGGGCTACAGAATAAATTCTATTCCATACTTCAACCTTTCCTTTCTTATCAGCTTTAACCGGACTGAATACAGGAAAAACATAATCATCGGATAAAGCCTCTATACCTCGTCTGTTTTCTTTCCAGTCTTCATTTGAGATATCACCATAATAGGGATCGATTGTTTTTTTTACTGTACCGGATTTTTGCGGAACGGCCTTTTCGGAACCGGCATTTTTCCCTACCGGATCTGATGCACCGATACCGGAAGGTGTTCCCGCGCCAGGCGTTTTTTTAAGTATGTCGGATATTTTTTTAACCGTTTTTTTCCATTGACCTGGATCCGCGTTAAAACCTTGTAGTATCACCGTATAGTCAGGCGACTTATACCCTTTTTCAATTGATTTTGGTACATTCAGAAATAAGTAGAATTTTTTATATGCGTTTTTTACATCCCAATAAGTTGCTTTACGCGGCGGTTTTGTTGAAATTACCTGAGGGAAAAACATCAACATACCATTACCGGTTTGGCTGTTATAAATTGCAGTATATTTAATATCCTCGGTCATTTTCCATCCATTGTCGCTGGTAAAAACACCCTCAGCCGGTGAACCGTTTGCCAGTTCCGCATACCAGTCGGTAAAATCCGGATGCCAGCACCACATAAACAGATAAAAATCGTGGGCGGTTTGCGTGTCAAGCGCGGTAAACGACCTCGTTATTACGATTTTCTCAGCATCAATTTCCTGTGTTTCACGAAGTTCCAGATTGGCAAGACGTGACTTTCTGAAAATGGATACCGGACCGTTATATGTTTCACCGGCTTGTGGATCAATGATTGTTTCTTTTTCTACTGATTTTCCCTTTTTGCTTTCGAAGGTTTTTTGTGTAACTACGTACGAAATTACCTCTTCCGAACCGCCTTCAGTATGGTACCCGCCGATGTATTTTCCGGTAAATTCCATGAACACCGCACTGTTCTGTCCGCCTTTTCTGATAAAATGACTATCGTTAAAGAAAAAATCCTGCTGGGTATATTTAAATGTTGCACCGCCGTCAATCAGGTAACGGTAAGGTCCGGCAGCAATGGTAAATGTGCCGTTAATAAAAGGAACGTCTGCATTACAGAGATACGGCATCAAAAAGATAAAGAATAATTTCAGGAGACGTGAGAAAGTAAATTTATTTATGGTTTTTTTTTTCGATATGATCATTTTCCCCTCCATGCGGGCATACACCAGAGCGAAAGAATTCATGAATATCCGCATATTTTTTTATTGAATTATAGACGTAATTGCGAGAAATAGCAAGGTGAAAATGGTAACTTAATTGGTGAAAAACAGCAGTTATTCTTAAAAAAATATTAGAGATAACCACGAATGGACACGAATAGACACGAATTGTCCAAGAAAAACAGTATTTTTATTAGTGTTCATTAGTGTCCATTCGTGGTTTCAATAGGATTGTTAACAGTACTCACCGTCAAGGAGATGGTAGTTTCATTCTCACTATGACTGCTGCGTAGTTATTTATGAATTTCACTACTAATGAGCACTAATAAAGAGGATGCGTCGTAACTGAACATATCTTAATATAGATTTAGTAGGGATTTCACGCAGAGCCCGCAAAGGACACAGAGCGGAGGTACTCTTCATGTCCTCTGCTTTCTCTGTGTTCTCTGTGTTCTCTGTGGGCTCTGCGCGAAATTTTCCAGAATAGATAAAATTTAAATACTATTTTACTAAACCAAGTTTTTCAGAGATCCAATACTTTATAAGCGCTTCACGTGTTAAACCCGTTAATTGCGCCCGGTATTCAAGACGATGCAGTACATTGCCGGGTAATTCGATGTTGACTTTTAAAGGTTTTTCCGAAAGGAGATCTGAAATATCATTATTTTCGAAATAGGAATCAAATTCCAGATTATTTATTGGTTTTTTTAATTGTTTTTTCATATAAGGTAACCTCTCCTTTTCGCGCTCTTCGGCAACTTATCAAACGAATATTATCTTTACGAAGGCAAAAAATACACGTGTAGATATTCTTACCAATTTTACCAACTGCCGCGTATCGGTTTTCATACTCACTCAGAGCAGCAAATTCTGCATATGGACCCTGCCAAATTTCCTGTGCTTTAATAAAATCAACGCCATGCTTTTGAGCATTTATCTTGCTTTTTTCGGGATCAAATTCAAATTCAGTAGCCATCAATGCGAATTAAGACAAGTTACAACTAATACTTTCATAGTATAGCATATAGAAAATGAAACGTCAAATTGATCAGACGCACGGGCAATCGCAAACTTTTAGTTTCAGGGGTATTTCTCGGTTTTTTCGCTTGCGCCGTCGGGCAATGAACGGTTATGTATATTATCAAACAGTTAAGGCCCGACGGAATCGCTCAAAAAACGCGAAATACCCCTGAAACCGTTTGCGTTATCCTGCGAAACAGCCATTACTAATGGTCCAAACGCACACATTTTTGATAAATCAAAAAGTCCGCGTTTGCCCTGAAAGCAAACTATACATGCGCGTGCGCGCTGCATTTTTTATTCAGATATTCCTTTGGCGAACAACCGAAGTGTTTTTTAAAATCGTGATTAAAATTTGAAAGATCATTATACCCGACATGCAGCGCGATACGTGATACCGGTACCCGCATTGATGAAAGCATCAGCCTCGCTTCATGGAGTCTCCGGTGACGGATATATTCACGGAGACGGAGGCCTGTGTGTTGTTTAAACAGCCGCATAAGACTGCTCACGCTGATGCCGCAGCGCTCCGCAATCCCGGTGTTATCCAGAGGATTATGAAATTCTTTTTCAAGGAATTGAAGCAGTCCGGGAATCCACTCCGGCCGCGAATCAGCAGCAGAACCGGTGTGTACCGCACAGTAAATCCGGTTAATGAGTCCGTTAAGCATTAGCCGCATCTGCCAGTGATAATCCTTTTGACAGTCTTTCAGCTCATACAGATACGTGTGAAATGCCAGAATGAGCATGCACGCAAGAGAGATTAATTCAGAAAGGACTTCAGGTTCTATTGAATACACGTACGGCGGTTTATAGAACGAAGACAGTTGTGTATGCTGCCGGATTAGTTTCTGTGCAGTAATCGATTCCAGGCCGAAAAGCAGTTCGGGAAGAAAGGCAATATTTATACGGTTGAGCGGAGTACGGGTATGATACAGATAATGCGCAAGCCCCGGCGGGACACAGATGACCATTCCGGATGTAAGCTTTTGAATTCCGTCCGCAGTCCGGTGAAAACCGCTCCCGCCGGTGATGAGGATTAGCTCAAAGTGTCCGTGCCTGTGCAGACTGGGATTAACAGAATATTTGGTAGTATCTTTATAACATGCGGGGTAGACTCCGCATTGTTTTCCGGCAGGGGTGAATTGATACTCGTTTTGAACGGCAGTAATAAAATCATTCTGCAGGGTGAGCATACGGGCTCCAGGGCAGTCCGAAGAACACTTACCTTTTTTCACTGGAATAGTTACAGATTACCCTAAGCCCGCACACCTTGCGGGACCGGATTAAAGATGCTCACATCCGGCAGGGCTGCTGCAGCGGGCCCGGCTCGTCCGTAAATACCTGCCAAGCGGGACAAGGCCGAATTCCTGCTCAATCCTGTTTATGTTAATATCAGGTTTGAGTGCAGTTATCATCATACGGCCGTCAGGGACAAGAAGTTTTACATTCACAATGCCGCCGTATTTTTTATATATTTCTTTCAGTTTGGTTTGATTGTAATCGAGGTGATACATCCGGCTCTGCATTGAAATAGTCGCGCACACGCGGGGGGGATGATATCCAAGGTATACTGTAGATGTGTCGCTTCCGGCTTTGGCAAGCACAGTACCGTCCCTGTCGTATATGACCGATTCCCATGGAAAGGCACAGACAAGCGGAACTCCGCAATTATATGCCCAGTTACGCATCAGCTCACCGGCATAGGTATATGAAGGGAACACTATCAGATCCACACCCATACTGATATGATCCCAGATCAGATCGGGAAAATTTTCATCAAAGCATATCGCGGTACCGATTCGAATTCCATCAATAACCGCGGCGTCCTGCACTGCGCTTCCGGGCATAATCCCGCGGTCGAGTTCGGCGGGAGTGGGAACTCGTTTATGGTATTTCCCCGCGTGGCGGCCTTCACGGTTAATATACAGCGCACAGTTATAATAACGATTTTTAAGAAGTTCAACAAAGGGGAAGCAGATATTTACTGAATACTTTTGTGCAATTTCTGCGATCATCTGCGCAGAAATCCCGTCTTCCGGCTCCGCATACTCCGCAGGCGGGCACTGCATGTCTTCAGTGAGAACGGTTTCGGGGAGCACCACCAGATCAGGCCGTTCTTCTTCGATATGCGCACAAAGTAGATTCCGTAACTCATCGCGCCTTTCAGATATTGTTGTACCCTGACGCGGTTCATATCCAAGCGCCGAAACACGGTAGTGTGTTATTTGCATATTCTGTCCTCCTGCGTAGAATAACGTTTAGCTTTTAACCTGTATGGTAAAAACTGACCTAATTCATTTTTCAAGCAATATTCTATTTTACCATGTTGAGCTGCTCGGAAAGGTTTCGCAACCGATAATTAAGAGCATTGACTTTTGAAAGGAGTGTTTTTCTATAGGTGAGTAGAAGGGTTTCGCAACGGCTAATCCAGAGCGGCTCAATTTTGTAGTTTTGTTTGAAAGACTAAGTACAAGGGTATTAACAAAAGGTATTCAGAGCGGCGTCAAAAAGGGAAAATTGGCAGGATGCCAAAATTTTTCCTTTTTGCCGAGTGCAGCCGATGCCAGGAAGGCAGAGGCAAACGTCCGCCTGAATACCTTTTGTTAATACCCTTGTACCTTGCTTTGTAGAAAAAACAAATCTTCCACCTGAATTACCGATTGGGCGAAACCCTTTTACCCACAAGCTCTGGTACAAATAACCGCAACCCCGCTATTCTGGAAATTCTCAATAATTACTGTCCCTGCACTTATGGGTGTATGAATAGTCACACGAAACAGTGCATCGAGAAGCGGTTTTATATATTTTTTTTGTATCGGGCCGGTTGTTTTTACCGGAAGGTACGGCAGCACGGTGCTGTCTGTCCGGACAGCAGCGGTCACCGTACGGCGCGGATCAGTAAGTTCGGCGCGGGCGTATTCAAGCCCCTTCGCACAACCATTACCGGTTACGGAAAAGGGTGTTTGCTGCGCGCTAAGGACACAGCCTTTCGGACAATTAATACAGATGAGTTCAATTGAATTCATTCGCTTGCCTTTTCTTTAACGGGGGGAGTATCGCAGCTTCGATAGTTTTGGAATGGCCGGTTCGCTGCGATATGTTGTCTACAGGAACGTTGCCAATGGGAATATTGCCGGCGTGAATAGTACCTGCGGGAATTGTAAAACGGAGCATTTCAGCAGGACGCGCAAAAGGTATTTTTTTTTCGTAATACACTTTATCCTGACAGTGTAAAACAAAACGACAGCTCCGTGCGTTAATGAGCGGACGAAGATGTACGGTCGTATCTGCCGCTGATGAAAAAGTGCGTGGTAATACGTACCGTACATTCGTTCCCGCCTGAAGCTGTAGTATTGATGCATTAAGATCATCGGTGAGAACGGTATCTTGATTTCCTTTTTGTGTAATCCATGCAGCAGCGGCTTTCCCGCAGCGTGAAGCTTCTTCAGACACAAAATCAACCAGGTCATGAATATGGAGCGCGTTCCCGCAGGCAAAAACACCGGGAACGGAAGTCATATACCGCCAATCCGTAGAGGGACCGCCGGTACTCGAGTAAATTTCCGCACCAAGTTCAGCAGTAAGTTCTGTGTCGGGAATAAGGCCGACTGAAAGCAGCACCGTATCACAGTCCAGCATAAATGCCCGCGATAGATCAGGTATGCCGTTTGAAAGAGGAGCAATTTGCACTGAACTCACCCGATCCTTGCCCGAAATTCCGATTATCGAGTGACTGAGGTAGAGCGGTATATTAAAATCGTTGAGGCACTGCTGAATGTTGCGGGCGAGTCCTGAAGGGTACGGGAGTATTTCAACTACACCGAGAACTTTCGCTCCGATCCACGTCATTCTTCGGGCCATAATAAGCCCGATGTCGCCCGAACCTGCGATTACCACGCGACGACCAGCGATTAACCCGTCAATGTTTGCAAGCCGCTGCGCAAGCCCTGCGGTGAATACACCGGCCGGTCTGGTTCCGGGTATGCCGAGATTTCCCCTGTTCCGTTCGCGCGACCCCGCAGCAATAATTACCGCTTTCGCATTGATTTGCATTGCCCCATGTTCCGGTGATACCGCTCGGAGTGTTTTATATTCACCCGGTTTATTGTTATCGTTCAGTGCGGAAAGTACGGTTGTATCAAGATACACGGGGATATTTAAATTCTGTATTATGCGCGCAAGCTTTCCCGCGTATTCCGGACCGGTTAACTCTTCTTTGAAATGATGCAGGCCGAAACCGTTATGGATACACTGCAGCAGGATACCGCCCGGATATTTTTCACGTTCAAATACCGCGACACGTGCGCCCGCTTCACATGCTGCGGCGGCAGCAGACATTCCAGCAGCGCCGCTGCCAATCACGGCAATATCAACAGTGATACTTTTCATTCACTCGCTCCGAGAATACTGAAAATAAGTTCACTGCCCTCGCCGCGAAGACTGACTTTAGTCATAGGTATGCCGGCGGTTTGTGCGATGAGTTTAATGACATGATACATACAGAAACCGCCCTGACATTTCCCCATTCCGGCTCTTGTGTAAAATTTCACACCGTTTACGGTTTTATGCCCGAGCCGCACTGCATTAATTATTTCTGCTTCAGATACATGTTCACACCGGCAGATTATCCGTCCGAAAGCAGGGTCTTCTGCTGTGTAGTGGTCTAGTGTTTCAGTATCCGCAGTTCTTGCAAGTCTGGGAGGAGGCAGCACTGCACGTTCTTTTTTGCTTTGTCCCGTACGGAGACCTGCATTCTCGAGAAGTGTACATGCATACTCTCCAATGGCAGGCGCTGCGGTAAGCCCGGGTGATTGTATTCCCACGATCTGGAGAAGACCGGTGCATGTATCTGACATCTTAATGAAAAAATCCTCACCCTCGAGTACCGGCCGCAAACCTGCGAAACTGGTAATAATATCCTTTCGTGAAATAGACGGCACCATCTGCACTGCGCGTGAAAACACGAGTTCAAGATTAGCGGAACTGGTAGAAAGATCATTTTTATCGGTAATATCTTCGGCAGTGGGTCCGACCATCATTGTCCCTTCAACCGTAGGAATAACAAGCGTCCCTTTAGTAAGCCGTGAAGGCACGGGAAAAAGAACGTGACGCGGCATGCCGGAGGCGCCTTTACGCAAAAGAAATTCTTCACCTTTACGCGGCCGGATAGTGAATTGCTCCCCGCCGAACAAAGCGGACACTTCATCTGCAAAAAGGCCTGCTGCATTTACCGCGAAAGATGCATGAATTTTTCTTCCATCTTTTGAGGCTATTTCAAAGAGATCGTTTTTTTTACAGACCTGTACCGCGTCAAAGCCGGTAATAAGCTCGCCTCCGTCCGCAAGACCCGCTTCAACCAGCGCAAAAACAAAACGGTATGGTTCTATAATGCCGCCGCTAGGCGCATACATTCCGCCGATAACATCGGTATTAAGAACCGGTTCCATCTCCATCATGCGTTCGGCACTGAGCAACTCAAGGCCTTCAACGCCGTTCTGCACACCGCGCTCAAATAACACACGGACAGTTTTTAATTCTTCAGGACTGAATGCCGCGACAAGAATACCCGGTCGGCTGAATGGAAAATGGAGCCTGCGGTGCAGTTCATCGAACATGGCATTGCCGCGGACTTCAAGCCTTGCTTTTAATGTACCCGGTTCGTGATGAAACCCTGCGTGAATAATACCTGAGTTTGCGCGTGATACGCCGAAAGAAACATCCTCGCATTTTTCAAGTAGTATGACTTTAAGATGAAATGCGGTGAGCGCGTGAAAAACACTCGCACCAGCGACACCTGCCCCGATAACCGCAACATCGTACCGATTGCCGGAGTCTGACTGCATTTTAAAATATTTTTGTAAAATATTTTACTGAGGCTTTTTGCTGTACATTTAAAAACCGGAATGAGCGCGTTTACCGCCCTGCGAGCCTCTGCAGGCTGATGTGAGTGCCTACCTGAAGACCGGCATAGTAATTCATCCGTTTATAATTGATGGAATATGAAGTCCCGTATGAATAGGAATCGATATTAATTCTCAGATAATCTGCATTCACCACCGCTCCGGCAAAAATCGGCAACCGCCAGTTAAACAACAGACCAATACTTGCATGCGCACCCAACCCAAAAGCGATTGCCGTATCGGAGGATAAGGTTGAGGGAAATACCCTCGCACCACCGCTGTTTTTAAAATTCTCAAGCGGATACCATACAAAGTTAAATCCTAACGGAACCCTTATGCCGATTAATCCATTGCCAATAGGAGTATATGACTCAATATCCATACCGCCTCCGTACCCGCTTGTTTCCCAGTATTCAATGGTTTTCGCAGACCCGGTGAGCGTATAATTGTTGTTGTTATCGGTTGATCTGAAACTTTCATAGTATAAATATTCATACTGAATACGCGACTGCATACCGTAAAGCTTGGTGTTGCCGTAATATCCCTTTATTGGAATACGAAGACCTGCTTTAAAATCAATTTTTTTAATATTTACGCCAATCGGAACGTTTTCGAAGTTATAGGTTTTTATCTCTGTTGATGTGGTTTGATTTGTGTTTGTAGAAGTAAGCACTCCGGTAATTTCAATGGTTCCTGTATTGTCGCTCGGAGTAAACAACAGCTGTGCTGCGGAACCAAAGAAAGGCCCTATATACAGTTCTCCGCTGAATCTTCTCGCATCGTGTTCATATTCTGCAAGGTATTTTGTTTCTTTGTTATTTATAATAGCGGTATCTTCATTTTTGCCGGAATTTTGAAGACCAAAATCTGCAGTGGCGATAATGCCGATATTAAAATCAGGGGTGCTGCGGTAACTGCTTCGGGAGGGACTTCGTGAAATGGAAGGCCTGCTCGGCCGGGTTCTTTCGGGTTTTTGTTTTTCGGCGGCCTTAGCCTGTTTCTGCGCCTGTACTTCGTCGGATATTGCCTCTATATCTTTACCCTCGATAATAACACGGTCATTTTTTTGAAAATCTTTTGATTTTTTTTCTTTTTTTACCAGAGATAACTGCGGTCCTTGAAGTTCGGTAATAGTAATTTTTCCGATTTTTTCCTGTTTGCGTCCGTAAAACTCTCCGGTTTCTTCGTCGATGATAGCTTCACCGACCCTGACCACTTCAAGCTCTGTGCCCTTATCCACGCCGTCATCCCGGCCGATGTTAATAAGGTACATTCCTTTGCCTTCATCGCTGAGAATTTTACCCTGCAGGCCGATTTTTGCCGCAATTTTTTTTGCGAGATGTTCGCTTACCGTTGAAAGCCGTCCTTCATTCTGAGCCTGCACTTTTGTGCTTATTTCCAACTGACCGCGTTCAACATCGACAAAGCTAATGCGGATTTCAAACATGCCGCCTATTTTTCCCATTGTGCCCACAACGATTTTTTGTACATTCAAAATATTTCCGATTTTTACCGCACAGCTTTGCTCGGTACATCCCGTCTGCTGCCGTGCCTGTTCCTGCTGGACAGAATCAAGATTTGCAAGGTCAACAACTATGAACCGTTGAGTCGCCGCGAGTTCATTACGAAGGATGGAACTTACATTCAGCGCAAGATCGGGGCTTACCTCGCCAAGCGGCTGAAGATCCATAATGGCGATACGTATTTTTTCGGCTGGAATAAGAATAGACGAACCCAGCAATAAGAAACATATTATATATTTTTTCATATGCAAATTCTACATTGTATCAATAATTTTTTCAAGCACCGTATTGTTTACATTAGAATCTTATTATATAATGGCGTTTAGAGAGCTGGTTAAAACAAACAGATCGTTCTATAGTCATGAAAAAAATCATAAAAAAAATTAATAAAAGCAAAAGTACTGATTGTCAAAACAATTATTTTGAACCGGTGAGGCCATACCAAATAATGTGTCTGGTGTGCTACCTTGACAGCGGTAAAAAAAACAAGCCCGCACCCCGTGAAATTTTAAGACTGCAGCGTATCATCAAAAAGGCACCAAATATACCCTTCCAGCTTGTCTGTAATACAGACGGTTTATACAGTTATCAAAATCCCGGTCACGCGGCCGACAACTGTACAAGCCCCGTTTTTAACGAAAAGCACGACCTCGATATTCTGCATAAACTGGGTATGTCCCCCGGAGATACGCGTCCGGCCCGCGACCTTATAGAAAGACTCCTTTCGGCAATCCCCTCCGCCCGGAATATGTGCGGATATAAAAAAAAAGCCGGATTCTGGGCCGGATGTCCGCGTGCATTTTCGGGCAGCTATGAACGCGCTCTTAAAAATGCTTTTAAAAAACTAATTACGCCCCGGTCTGCAGGCGAAAAATACAAAATAAAAAAAATTTCTGCCGGCGCATGTTATCAGGAAATACCACTGAAGATACGGCCGCACCATCTGATGTGCATGGCATGTTTTTACTCACGGCAGAAGTTCGCTCCGATTGCTGAAGATAATCTCTTTGAAGCTATCGAAGTCATACAAAAAAATCCGGCTCTTCCGATACAGCTTGTCCGCGGCTGCTGCATGATTTGCCCTCCATGCTCAATGTACGATCCCGGATCAAAAAAATGCATAGGCGGACATGGCATGGGTCTTCGTGATCAAAAAAAAGACCTCGATGTGCTCCATCGTCTCGACCTGGTATACGATACGGTTATGCCGGCCCGAAAACTCTTTACACTGCTGTTCCAGCGTATCATTTCCGCTAAGGAAATATGCAATTTTGATAATACAAAGTTTTCAGGGGAAGTATGGACAAGCTGCGGTACCGCAGCAACTGGTGCATACGAAAAATCAAGGGCTACTCTGCTTGATTTGCCGGTAAAAAAAGGTGTGTGATAAATGACTAATAATATTTTTCTCATTCTGAAACAATTGGGACTCTGTACTGAGTCAAGTGTCACACAGTTTTACCCGCGCGTACGCGACCGGGAAGATATCGCAGTACTGCGGTGCGCCAGGAGCGGAGTACTTTTCCTTTCCCGAACCGATCACATCTGCGAAGCACATTATACCGATATGGTCTCATGCGATTATTGGAACGTTTCCGATCAGCGTGAAGCACAGCTCACTACCGCGTATGACGACGTTCGCCGTTTTGACCAATTCCGCACCATCCTCACCGGAAAAAAATGGCTTGATTTCGGGACGGGCAACGGCAGTCTTCTGGAAAAAATGAAACCGCATGCTCTTGAAGCATGCGCGGTAGAGCTGCAGACCCAGATGCGAAACGCGCATCAGGCAAATGGATTCACATGCAAGGCAGATGTATCAGAGTTTAACTCCGGTTATTTTGACGTAATAACCTTATTTCATGTTTTTGAACATCTGCTCAAACCTATCGAGACTCTTAAACTTTTGAAAAGCCGTCTTAAACCTGGCGGAAAAATAATTATCGAAGTTCCGCATGCTGAAGATGCGCTGCTCTCTTTATATGACATCGATGCATTTAAACAATTTACTTTCTGGAGCGAACATCTTATTCTGCATACCCGCACAAGCATCAGCCGGTTTCTTGAAGAAGCGGGATTTTCTGACATTAATGTTTCGGGATTTCAGAGGATGCCTCTTTCCAATCACCTGTATTGGTTAAAAAAAGGCCTTCCCGGAGGACATATTGCATGGAATTATCTGGATTCGCCGGCTCTGTCCGGTGCCTACGCCAGCTCTCTTGCGGGCATCAATAAAACCGATACACTTATTGCGTGCGCGACCGCGTAGTTTACTATTGTTTACGGTTTAACAACACACGTTCGTAAAGTGATTTAAAACCCTCGGCAATATCGGGGTTTTGTGCAGTATTTACCATCCGTTGTTGAAAATAGTTCTTCACTTTTACATATTCCGAATCAGTCAATAAGGGTATTACATTTTCAAGCTGGGAAAGCGCAAAACTATTATAAGGCGAGAGTGCAAATATTTTACTCAGAGCCGCAGCGGCCTGGAAATAAATTGCCTCATTTGTTTTGACCGTATATATAGCCTTGAGGTTTGTGTATGCGGTAAAGCGGATATCTTCGGGAATAAACTCTGTGGGATATAAACTTTCTTCATAGACAGTTTGTTTAATATCGGGATCCTTCTCAATTATTATTGAGACAACGTGTGCGGCAGCATTTGTTTGAATATTTTCGTCTATACTCAGCGGCGTATCTGTAATTTTTTTGTCGCTGGTCTGATCGTTAATTGATCCGAATAAATACCTGACTGATATCTGTTGTAGGCCGATATCAGCCGAGGCTGTATTAAAACCGCCGGAATAATTTACTTCAATCATTTTTATTCTGATACCCGCTCCCCAGTACAGACTTGAATTTTTATAATAGTCAATTCCTTCAACTCCTCCGGATAAAAAAAGTTTTTGTTTGAAAAGATTGAACTGCACTGCGTGTTTTGGATCAAGGCTGCGTTTTTCAGGGGTGAAATCAGCATCTGTCATCAGCACCACATAATCGACGGGACTTATGGATAAACCTCCCGATACGGTAAAAGGTGATATTTGGTTTTTTGCCGGAATGAGATTCTTAACAGAAAAACCCGCGTAAAACGGCCGCCCTCCGACTCTTATACCGCAGCCGGCATCAAAGTGGCTCGTATTCCGGATTTTTTCTCCGTGTACCTTCATATCGGGAATTGTCTGCATAAAGACAAGTGCCGTGCCGACCTGAAAAAAATCTGATAACCGCACACCAATGACACCGATGCCCCTTACTTCAGTCCACGGATACGCCCCTGCACCGGGATAACTGCCCTGATATAACAATGAGCTGCTTTCGCAGAGAATTCCCAGTGATAATTTCCGTCCTGCCGGCATTTCTGCAGAAAGCATTACTTTACTGTCCTGCATATCGGATTGCAGCACTGTGCCGCCTCCACTGATGGAAACATACGGACCCGATTTATAGCTAAGATTAGCAGGATTTAACGCACATGCGCTTCCTCCTTCGGCGGACTGTCCGCAATAGGCCTTTCCCGAGATAGATGCGTCAGCAGGCGGCTTTTCAAACACACCATGTACACGTAATGCCGTTAGCACGGCTAGAATACAAATACCGCAGATAACTTTCATTGTTTACCCGTTACCATCGCCTGGGACGAGTATAAGCCGTTGTCTAATTCGATGAGCAGATTATATAGTCCGGACGGAACAGGATTATCCTGGGAATCTTTTTTATCCCATGCGGTAACATATACCCCATGAGAGAAAGTATCCAAAACCTTAATGATTTTTCCATTTCTGGTAAAAATGGAAATGCGTTTAATACTCTGCCATTTTTCCCTGGTATCCTGACACGAAAAAATCAGGATATCTTCTCCATATAAAGTGAGCATGGTAACGGCAGGTTCCTTCCGTCCTTGTGCGGAAATCCGTCCTGCAATATATTTTTGCACTTCCGCGCCGTCTGATCTGAGAGCCAATACATTTATCTTTTGAAGCACATCAGACGATACACCGGCACTTACAAGTGAATTGAGAGTTTGCCTGGTCAGTACATCAGTCCCGCTGTATGCTATCGGATAAATTTCATACGTGAATTCGGCTGTGGTACTTTTATTTCCCGCTGCGTCCTCGGCATAATAAGAAAGTACTGTTGTTGAGTTCATAGCTATTTCGACAGACTGCATAAAAGGCGTGTATGTTTTTTGACCGATGCGGTAGTAACCGTAGTTTTCATCGCACTGAAGAGTGAGCACAATTGGCTTATAATGAACAAGTCCTTCCGGACCGCTGACAATAGCAATAGACGGGGTACGTGTATCAATAATATACTGCCGGCCGGGAAAAAGTGTTGCCGAAGGAGTGAGATTAGTCATTTCCAATGTTTCTAAATCTACTATTTTTGCACCGCCTGAAAGATTACATCCGTTGATATCAAAATTACTTATATTTTCACCGTTCTGCACCGTGTAGGAGAACACAAGCATATTAGTCCAATCCATAAATGCACTGAATGTATTTGTTTTAGACGTATTAAACACGAGTGATAATGTTCCATTTGTGAGCCACACGTCTTCGGAAAATAAAAGCGACATAGTAAATACACTGCCCGCACGATAATGTCCGGAAGGCAAATTTCCGGTGAGTGATGTCATTAAAGGAGCTGTTGTGTCCGGCAAAGTCGCAAATGAAACATTGGAATATCCGCTTTCATTTCCGCAGTTATCACGCGCTTTTACACCGAGAGTAAAAAAAGAATTGGCTCGCAGCCGAGTAATAATTGTGTTCGTACTGTATACCACTGTACATACATTATTTGAATAATTGGTAATAATATACGACATAACGCCGGAATGACTATCCAACGCATTGAACTGTAACGGCACATTATGTTCTCCGGGTGTGCCGGCAACGACGCATTGTATGACCGGCGGCGTTCTGTCTATGGTGATACTTTGCCATGGGGAATACGCTGTTTCGAATGCAAAATTTGTAGCCTTAATCCGGAAACTGTATGTTATTTCATTTGTGGTACTGCTGATTTGGTAATTCGTCGCGATACCCCATCCGCAATTTGTAATAAATTCAGATAAAGTAGAATTGGACGCCTGTATCCAATATCCAAAAATGGAGTTAAGAATTGTATTTTTATTCCAGGTAAAAGTGATGGTATCGTTACTGGTAAATGTGCCTTGCCCGCATACCGGAACCGAAGGAGCACCGGAAATAGGGATTAAAACTTTTACCTTGCCATAGCCGTACGTACTGTCTACGCTTCCGACTTGTACCGCTGTTCCGGTAATATGCGCCATGGCCGCAGATGCAGTATAGGAAGGGAGATCCCCCCATACCAGCGCCATAACTCCGGCAACACAAGGCGCCGCCGCTGAAGTGCCGGAAAATCGCCCGGGATTATACGCATATCCGAGTACCCCGTCAACTCCGCATAAAGCAACCCCCCTCCTTCCGTCAAGAGTAGGCCCGCGTGAACTGAAGGTCTCAATAACGGGTGACCCGGTCCAAACATTGTACGCAATCGCACCTATTGTAAATGAATTGTGTGCGTCTGCCGGGGCAAGAAGGCTGCCCGCAGCTGTATTATACTGCAAATTTTGATACACGCTGAGCAGGCGGATATTTTTATTCACGCCTTTATATTTTTTAACAAAGACAGCATAAAATCTTTTTAACGGTGCATTAATACTGATAGATTCTTTTGGATAACTTTGACCATTTTGCTCATTTACCGAATACGTACATATCACCCATGAACTGTTCGTAAAGTAACACAGATATAAATCATAGTCATTACCGCTTGCCCCCCAGGAATCATCCCAGGTAAGATGAATTGAAATTGGAGTGCCTGTATTTACCTCGCCTATTTGACATATATTGGCACTGCCGGAAAACTTATGCAATGAAGATCCATCAGGAGAAAACATGGCCTGATAATGTTTTTCCGCATGATTACCGGCTGAATTTACCCATACAATGCCGTTTGCATACGCACTGTCCGCAATTTCGCATATACTGCCGTCGCCGCGTCCCGTACCTGAGCCAAACCATCCCATGGAATGATTGACTATCTTTATATTGTTCGCAACGCAGTAATTTTTCGCATTACCCAAACCGGTACTGTCATCTATTTTAAATAAATACAGCGCTGCGTTTGTCGCGGTCTCAAAAATCATTTCGGCTACAGCCGTACCATGTTCACCGTCTGCAAAATTTTCAAATGCTGAAGCAGAATAATTTACTGTCACACAATCTGAGGGAAGCTCTCCCGCTGCTTTTGCAGCGGTTAATTTGTAAAAACCGCCGTCAATTATCCCGACTCTAATCCGGTTTCCATGGTAATAATTCTGCAGATAATTAGATGCTGAAACCAGACCGGTGTGTTCCCCATTGATAAGTGTCGGATAAGGGCGTTCGGGAAGCCTCACCTCGCGGACATGCCTGATTGCATTAATTTCTTTTATTATTTCCGGCGAAACACTTAAGTTAATGAGATTTTGATACACACGGCTGACCTGATAATTTTGTTTGAATTTTTGAAGCTGCGTAAGTATGTAGTTAACTGATGCGATATCCGCTGCCTCGATTAATAACTCGATTTTACCGTCTTCGGTAACTGAGCCGCCCATACCTGCTGCGAGTGTCGCTGCAAGGGCTGATCCTTTTTTTTCATACTCTTCGGCAATTGATAAGAGAACCGAGCCGATTTTACCATACTGAGCGAGTTTTTTTTTTTGATCACGTATGACGGTTGTTGACGGAACAATAACGTTTTGTACGGAGGAAAAAATATATATGTTAGATGCGGGACTTGCAGAAGCAGAAATTCTACCGTTTTGGAAGTATACGGCGTGGACACTATTAACTGAAAAAACAACAGCAATAATTGCTGCGGTAATTTTTTTTTCCATACTACACCTCATTTACTGCTTCCCACTGTCGGGTATGTGACCGATCCAGCCTTTTACCGTGTAAGTGATCTCTTTGTTTTCCTCTATAACAGAATCTCCGGCGGACAGCGCCAGAGCACCCTCGGAATTCTTTTCCTTTAAAAGTGTTTTTAAATCATCCCAGTAATACACACCAAGGTCATATCCCGGATCTTTGATTTCCCCGCCATCAGCTTGGGAAGAAGCGTATGATTTCTTGCCGATTGTGAACATACCAGTCGGAAAAACTGAAGTACAACCTTCGTCCATTTGCCTTGTTTGCGTATTGAACTTATAACCGGTATTACATTTGCCGACATTTGGAATATTGATTATACTCGGCATCAGATGAATTTGGATTTTCCCCTCAGGTAATGCAAAAATTGAAATATTTCCGGAAGAAGCAAACTCTGGCATATAAACCAATCCACCGGCCAAACCTACCAGAACCCTCTGCGCCTGCCCCAAATGCCGGCCTTCTTTATCAAAACATGTATGACTCACAGTTATAGAGACATTAGTTACTAATGGTAATTCCATTCCGGGCAGACGTCCGGGGTAGGCACGGTACCCGCCGCCAAATTGTGGTTTTATCCGGGCAAATGTATACACACCTTCGCGGGTGAAATTTATCTTAATTGTACTCTCTGCAGTCTCTGATACTTCAGTTTCAGTGTTGTCGACAGGCACAGATACTTCGCCGTCTGTGTTTTCTACAGCTACAGGATTTGAAGCTTTTGGTGTTTTGTTGATTATAGTAGTCTCCTTGATATGGCAGGATATATCAAGCTTTACCCAAACTTCTATTTTTTCCTGGATACTATCGTCTAAATTCTGACCGGCGTTTGTTTTGTTCGAAACAGGAGCAGAATAAAGAGGCAGCACGTTAATACAAAACACTGCAAAAAAAATAAATTGGCGATAAAGTATAACAAACATTACAGTATATAGCATATTAGCATGCATTCTTTAATGGTGTCAAGAGATTTAATGCTTTTAGAATACAGTACCATGGCTGATGTATACATTACATTTCCGGGTCAACTCTTATGGCGTTAACTCGCGGTTAAAACCAAAAGTAAACCGCTAATGAACGCTAATGAACGCTAATGAACGCTAATGAACGCTAATGAACGCTAATGAACACGAATAGTCACGAATTATTTATCATTTCTATTATGCTTCGCGAAAGTTTCACACAGTAACCCTAAGCCGGCAAAGCCGGAGAGGTCGACCGACTTCGTCGGTGGACACCAGAAGACAGCGTACAGAAGCCAGAAGCTAACTAAAATTATGTAAGTACCAGCTGTCCTCTGTCCTCTGTCCTCTGTCCTCTGTCCTCTGTCCTCTGTCCTCTGTCCTCTGTCCTCTGTCCTCTGTCCTCTGTCCTCTGTCCTCTGTCCTCTGTCCTCTGTCCTCTGT
>Ga0180008_1000086_pt1 | contig 93543 bp, 83 predicted proteins | sample MM_PW_MetaG_FD_121121 | JGI IMG/M metagenome (GOLD analysis project Ga0180008, IMG submission 121121) | Groundwater microbial communities from the Aspo Hard Rock Laboratory (HRL) deep subsurface site, Sweden - MM_PW_MetaG | ecosystem: Environmental > Aquatic > Deep subsurface > Groundwater... | reverse complement strand
TCAAGCACGGCGGCCCCGCGCTGGAGCAGCGTCTGGCCAGGACCTACCAGGACGTGACCGATGCCTGGAGCCTGGGCATTACCACCCTCCCCGCCATCGTTATGGATCAACGCTACGTAGTTTATGGCGAGCCGGACGTCGCCAAGGCGATCGCACGCATCGAGGCCTACCGGAGGACTCAACCATGAAGTGTGCCCGCCTTCGGCGTACCGGCATCGCCACCATTTTATTGGCGACCGCATCGTCATCGTTCGCCCTCAACACCGCGACCATCGTGTCTTCCACTTTGTCCCCATCGTGCCTGGAATACCGAGTGATAGGGATCTGCTATTGGCTGTTCTGTACGCCGTTCGGCTGCTCGGTGCGGACGTCCACCAAGGTGCGCCACTACATTCCGGATGCCGTGGTTTCGAATTACTCCAACACCGGTGAGAACCCGTGGATCGAAGTGCGGGCCATGAGCGCACCCAACGTGACGGCCCAGGCAGGCGGCGACGGCACGACGAACCATGACAATGAAAGCAACATGGCGAAGTTCAAGAACGCCGACGTGATCGGCCATCCCGGCGGTCATGTGTTCGGCCAATTTGCCAGCACCTCAGGTTACGCCTGCAAAGGTGCCGGCACCGCGTTCATGCCATACCTGCTGAGCACGCTCGACACCGTGGCCTGGCGCTACAACGTGCCCGAAGCCGTGTACCCAGAGGCCCTGATTCCGGGCATGCGCGAGATCGGCGCGCGCAGCACGTTCAACCTGTGGGGTGCCGTCTATCCGCGCGGCGGATTTCTGCATCAGGTCGACGATTACAAGGCCGGCGCCGTGGTCGCCCAACGCGCCGGGGACATCGTCACCCGACGGGGGCAATTGCATGTCTATCAGCCATTGCTCGCGAACTCGCAGCCCGGTTACTGGCCGGCCGGCGCGCTGGTGGAAAGCAATGCCTCGAGCGGCAAGTGGCAGGAGCTAACGCCGCGTCTTTCCAACAGCTGCGTGGTGTTCCCCCACAGCGAACCGCTGACCCAGGCCCAGCAAGGTGATTATGCCTGGGCGCTTTGGCGCCCATACAGCTGTTGCGAACGCCGCGGGCAGACGTTCCTCGGCAGTACAGACTTCAACTGAGGGGAAAACAATGAAGCGTCCTGTCACCCTCTTCCACCAATTGCCGTTGCGGTGGCAGGTGGCCCTGCTGGCCAGCGCGCTGGTGCTGGTCAGCAACCTGGTATCGGCCCAAACCGACGGTTTCCAGAACAGCGGCAGCGTGATTGGCGACGACCTCATGTATTCGATTGGCGGCGGCAGCGCGGTATCCATGAGCCGCGCGGCCGACATGCATTCTCTCGGTGTGGGCGCAGGCTGGAACAGCAACCTGATGTGCGGCGACATGGACATCAGCACCACGATCCAGAACCAGCTCAACGGCCTCACCAATGGCTTTCAGCACATCATGAGCAGCGTGATCCAGAACGCGACGAGCGCGGTCGCATCGTTGCCGGCGCTGATCATTCAGCGGGCAGACCCCGGTCTCTACAACTTGTTGACCAACGGTATTCTTCAGGCCAGGCTCGATTTCGATCGTTCCAAACTGACCTGCCGCGCGATGGCCGAGAAGATGGCCGACACGGCAGGCGGACAGATGAGTTGGAGCCAGCTCGCCGAGGGCATGGCGTTGCGCCAGGCGGTGGCGAGCACTGACGCGGTGTCGGCCATCGAGCAGGCGGAGACCAGCCGGGGCAAGGATGGCGTGCCTTGGGTGGGCGGCGGCAATGCTGGCGGTGCCGGCCAGCCGTCGATCAAAGTGATCAGCGACGTAACGCGTGCCGGCTACAACCTGGTCAATGGCCGCAGTGCAACCGACCCAACATCCATCGACCCGACGAGCTGTAATAGCCTGGCCTGCCAGACCTGGTCGTCGCCGCAAGCGGCCACCGAGTGGGCTACACGCGTGCTCGGCGAACAGGAGCAACGCACCTGCGAGACCTGCACCAAGACCCAAACCGTGCCAGGCGTCGGGTTGACGCCGCTGATTCAGGAGGAGTACGAGACCAAGCTGCAGCGCCTTCAGGAACTGATCACCGGAGCCCGCAACACGACCAACGAGCATCTGCGCGAGGCCGGTAGCACGTCGCTGCCGATCACCCGCGGTGTTATCGAAGCGCTGCGCGATGAACCCGACCAGGACATCCTCGCAAGACGTCTGGCCTCGGAGGTCGCGTTGTCCTCCGTACTGGAAAAAGCTCTGCTGCTGCAGCGCACACTATTGACCGGCAAGAAAGAACCCAATGTCGCGGCTAACCAATTGGCCGTCGAAGCGGTCAATCATGAAAGCGACACACTCGACCGCGAGATACTTAACCTCAAAACCGAACTGGAGATCAGGCGCGAGCTGGCAAACAACTCGCCGATGACGATCATTCAGCGCCATGGCACGCGCGCGTCAGGCTCGCGTGGTATCTACGAGGGCGACCCGGTGCCAGATCGCCTCGACCAGTTACAGCGCTCCCCTCCAGGAGGCACGCCATGAACGCAGCATGGCTACGGCCGCGCTGGCTCCTCAACAGCCGTGTCGCCAGGGCATTGCTATGGACGCTGCTGCTCGTTGCGCTGGCAGTGGCGGCCAACATCGCCGGCCTCTATCTGGTCGGCAGCATTGTCGGCTGGGAACGCTGGCTGGCGGACGCGGCTGGCTACTTCCTGCTGTGGCGGCTCTGCCTCTACGGGGCAACTGTCTATGGCTGGGTGTGGATGCGCCGTCGGTTGCTGGCACGCGAATCTGATGCCTCGACACAGCGCCGGCTGCTACGTACCGAGATCGCCGGAGTCACTGCGATCATCGCACTGGAGGCCAGCCTGCTGATGCAGGCGGTCTAGCGGGAGACCTGGAACATGACGCTTTTCACTACCGACTACTTGGAGTATTACCTGACGCTGGTTGCCTGGATCGTCCACAACGGCATCTGGTCGGTGCTGGTCTCCAGCGGCGTGTTCGCCATTCCCTTTATAGCCATTATTATCCAGGAATGGCTCAAAGCACGTACTGAAGGGGCCGACGAAGGCAACAAGGGCGTATTGTCCTCGATGCGCATCGAGAACCGCATCTGGGTGGCCATCGTCGTGCTGATGTTCGCCGGCATCCCGTTTATCGATATTGACCTCGGCACGATCAAGTACGACCAGGCGCGATCGGCACAGTGCCAGGTTAATGTTCCGCAACCTACGGATACCGGCTGGTCGCAGTCATTCAGCACGCTCAACAACCAGAGCGCCAAGGTGCCGGTGTGGTGGGCATTCATGCATGCACTCTCGCGTGCGGTGACGGGGGCCTCGGTGTCAGCGATCCCGTGCGGAACAGATCTGCGGCAGATGAGGATGGAGATCAACGCCACGCGCATTAACGACCCTGTCCTTGCGCAGGACGTGGCGGACTTTACCCACGACTGCTATGGACCCGCCAGGGCGAAATTGTTCATGAACCGCCCCGCACTCGACGACGCGCAGATGCATGACGTGACCTGGATCGGCTCGACCTACTTCGTCAACACTGGCGGCTACTATGACACCTACCACTCACGCACGCCGCGCGATGCCTGGCCTTATGACACTGACCGCGACGCGGGCCTTGCGCAGGTGCCCGGCGGGGGCGGCTACCCGACCTGCCAGCAATGGTGGAGCGACAATGGCAATGGTCTGCGGGCACGTCTGCTGGGCCAGGTCGATCCCAGCTTGCTTACACGCCTGGCCGGCTGGGCAGGCTTTCTGAGCCGCAGCGAGGTCGACGACTCGGTCATCCGCGCAATCGCCTCCCCGCGCCAACAGAAGCTCAACCAGGGAACGGTTTACACCGATTATGGTGGCCAGATCGACAAGACCCTGCCGAACATCGTTACCCGCGCCGCGGGCGACGTGGGACTTGCGGTGGGAGCCATTCCTGCATTTCCGGCGATGGACGTGGTGCGCCAGGCCCTGCCGATGGTGTTGTCGCTGCTGAAAATGGCCTTGGTGATCTGCATCCCGCTGGTGCTGTTGATGGGCACCTACGACCTGAAGACCGTGGTCACCGTCAGCGTGGTCCAGTTCGCGCTGTTCTTCGTCGACTTCTGGTTCCAGCTCGCTCGCTGGATCGACAGCACCATCCTCGACGCGCTTTACGGCTCGGGCTGGGGTTGGAACCGGCCCGTCACTAATTTCGATCCGGTGATGGGGTTGAACAACGCCTTTGGCGACCTTCTGCTGAATTTCGTCATGGGGACGATGTTTCTGGTGTTACCCACGTTTTGGGTTGCAGCACTGGGTTGGGTCGGAGTGCAGGCAGGGGTGATCGCTCAGAATCTTGCGATTGGAAGCAAGGATGCCAAGGATAGTGCCGCCTCGGGTATCAACAGGATGACACGTTGAGCCAACATCTTTCCTCCGTAGTAGATCTATTCGTCGTAAGGACGATTGGGGTCATGAGGGTCGATGCGCTGACCACTAGAAGAGTACAGCCCAAATCCAGCCTCGCCATGGCGCAACTCTTCTTGTGCTACGGGAATATCCTCATCCCCGCTGCTGATGCCACGAGCCGCCATCAAAGCAAGAAGCAACGTCAGCCAGAAAGCGGTATAGAGCAGCACAGCCAGTACCGCGAGCTTGACGCCCCAGATCAATACAGCCGCCGCTGGCGTAGGCACGCCTTGCGCAACCAACCAGCCCGATACCCGCCGCTCTCTGCGTGCATAAGCACGCCAGCCGCGGCTGAGCCAGCGGCCGAAGCGTTCTGCATTGCTGATGCGAGTTCTCGTACTCATCGTCATCACCTGCTACGCGCGTTGAACAATTACTCCAGTTTGCTCCAATCCCGCCGGCTGGCTGTCACCAACGAGTCCCAGTCGTCTGGCGGATTTCCACGGCCCAGCATCTTCTCAAACACCGCATACGGATCGGACTTGCTTCCCGAGGAGCGCAACGTTTGCTCATCGTTGACCCAAGCATAGACAATCACTTTCGCCCTCGAGTCGTAACGGAAGAACAGTCGAAATCGTCTCCCGATCTTGGCCCGTCGCCAGTGGCGGTATTCCGGCCCCAGTGTGTTGCCTTGACGGTACTCATCGCGCGCCGGCTCACCGGGAACGACTTCAAGCATCAGTTGGCTCAGGGCTCGGAACAGCTTGACGTTGGCATTGGACGCAAATCCTATCGGGTCATTCTGCTCCGCGCGCTGCGCGGCGGCATACAGTTTCTGCATCTGCTCGATCACACAATCGTGGAAGAGTAGCGTCCATCCATGCCGCTGCATCAGAGCGCCACTTCGCCGTCAATCTCGTTGGCCAGATTCACGTCATGCCCAGCCTGCATCAGCATGGCGTGAGCCAGTTCGTCCGGCAATCCGCGAACATGCCGGCCAGCCTCGATATCGCGGGCCAGCAGACTCAGAAACGCACCGATGGCCGGATCTTCGTGCTCGGCATTCGCGCGGGTGACGACAATCTGCCCATCCTCGCCCAAGTCGAACGCTACCTTGCCGCCGGTATCGACGCCCAACGCCTGACGGATCGGCTTGGGCAGCGTGATCTGGCCCTTCGATGTGAGCGTGGCTAGTTCATGAATGGCTGGCATGGCGTGGCGTGCTCCTTGGATGACAGTCTTTCCAATGGTAAGGAATATTCCTTCCCTCGTCAAGACAGATTGGCGAGATCTTCAGACGCCGGCAGGCGGATCGCGCTTACCTCAAAAAAAGGACTGACCCCGTGTCGGATAGCTTGTAGAGCGACTCCCCGAGCCGAGCTACATGTAAAGGCCTCGATAAAGGTCAAAGGGCTGGGAAGGGTCAATGGAATGGGGGCAAGGGGAAAGGCTCTACCCGGAAAAGGAAAAGGCTCTCCCATCCACCGCAACTTCAGGTGACATCATGTTCGCGCTGTTCCAACGAAAACGCTCGGCGTCGGCACCGATGGCGCCCACGGAAGCGGCTGTAAAAGGTAAGGGGCTGACGCGGCCGGAGTCGGCCGCATCCTTGCTGGCGACGCCACGCCGGCAGAAGCTGCTGGAACACATCTGGCAACGTACTTCGCTCTCACGCAAGCAGTTCAGGTGCCTGTATCTCGCACCACTGGAACGCTACGCCGAGCTGGTCCAGCAATTCCCCGCGTCGGAAAGCCATCACCATGCCTATCCAGGCGGCATGCTCGACCACGGGCTGGAAATCGTCGCTTATGCACTGAAGCTGCGGCAGTCACATTTACTTCCTGCCGGGACGACGCCCGAGGACCAAGTGGCACAAGCCGAAGCCTGGACAGCCGCCATTGCCTACGCAGCGCTCCTGCACGATATTGGCAAGATCGCCGTCGACCTTCATGTGGAATATGCCGACGGCAACACCTGGCACCCCTGGCACGGACCATTGTTGCATCCGTACCGCTTCCGCTATCGCAAGGTGCGTGAGTACCGGCTGCACAGTGCTGCGACTGGGCTACTCTACAACCGCCTGCTTGATGGTCACATCCTGGACTGGCTCAGCAATTATCCCGCTCTGTGGTCGTCGTTACTGTATGTGCTGGCCGGCCAATATGAACATGCTGGCGTGCTCGGTGAGCTCGTAACCCAGGCCGACCGTGCGTCGGTCGCTCAGGCGTTGGGAGGCGATCCGGCCAGGGCGATGGCGGCACCGAAACATGCACTGCAACGCAAACTGCTCGAAGGCCTGCGGTTCCTGCTCAAAAAGGAGCTGAAGTTGAACCAGCCGCAGGCCTCAGACGGCTGGCTGACACAGGACGCCTTATGGCTCGTCAGCAAGACCGTCTCAGACAAGCTGCGCGCGCACCTGCTTTCGCAGGGTATCGAGGGAATCCCGGCGAACAATACTGCCGTGTTCAATGTACTGCAGGATCATGGCATGCTTCAGCCTACCGACGCAGGCAAGGCCATCTGGAAAGCGACAGTGACCAGCGATGCCGGCTGGTCGCATACCTTTACGCTGTTGCGGTTGGCCCCAGCCTTGATCTGGGAACCTTCCGAGCGCCCCGCCCCCTTCCAAGGCAGCGTGACGGTGGAGACAATGCAGGCAGCGTTGGCTGACGCCAACCCGACGCCCGCCCAGATCGCTCCCGAGATGGCCGCGCCAGCCGTATGCCCACCGCCGGAAACCGGAACCGAACGCGGGAGCGAGGGAGATCAGCCAGATGCCCTGAAAGAGTTATTATCGATGATCCGCGCACCCGAGATGGAAGCCTCACCCTCCACCCCCGACACCTCTACAGTGCCGGAACCAATGCTACTCATACCACAAAGCCCCGCGCCAATGTCCGTTCCGTCAGCGTTCTTGTTGCCGCTTGAGACCGCAGGATCCACAGTCGAGCACCTCATGACCTGGCTGAAGCAGTCAATCGTATCGCGTCGGCTTATCATCAACGATGCCAGGGCACTGGTGCATACGGTGAGCGGTACGGTCTTCCTGGTCACCCCCGGTATTTTCCAACGCTATGCGCAGGAACACCCGGAAGTTGGCACGTTGGCACGCCAGGAAAAACAGCAGGACTGGGAGTGGATACAAAGGTGCTTCGATAAATCCTTGTTACACCGAAAGCAGAAAAACGGTTTGAATATCTGGACCTGTGAAGTCACCGGGCCACGCAAATCGCGACGGCTGCACGGCTACCTATTGCAAGAACCCAAGCAGATGTTTGATGAGATACCACCCAATAACCCGTATTTGACCGTGATTAACGGAAATGCAAGCTCCCAAATATCGCCAACGCCTTGACTGCGGATTCCACGACACTTGGACACTCATTCCACGCTCACTTGGACAGGCAGTCGGAGCGCAGCGACGCAGGTTCGCATTGTTAGTCTGAAGTCCCGATTGCAGTCAATTTCGTTGCGCGCCTGCGCATCGATTTGCCCTTCAGTTCGATGCGCTAAGCGTGTGCACCAGCCGGTCGAGGCTCGCATCGCCCAAGGTCGGATCGACGATTAGCGCATGCCATTTGTCCACCGGCATCTGGCTGATCACCAACGTCGAGCGATGCCCGTAACGATCGTCGAGAAGTTCCAACAAGTCGCGCCGTTGCGACGTAGTAAACGGCGCCAATCCCAGGAGAAGTGCGATGCTACTGTGCGAAGCGTTCGAGCCACCACAACCCTTGCTGGAATACCAGCAGGCACCGCTGCCCTACCCGGTCGAAGCACTCGGAGAACTGTTGGGGCCTGCAGTTGAACGACTGGCCGAGGTGATCGGCGTGCTCTGCGCCATGGCGGCGCAATCGGTGCTGGCTACTACAGCCAGGGTCATGCCAATGTCCAACTCGACGGTCGAACCTATCCATTGTCCCTTTACCTACTGACGGTGGCGTCCTCGGATGATCGCAAAAGCGCGGTTGATCATCTGGCGCTGAAGGCGGCGCGCGACTGGGAGCGGCAACAGTGGACCCTGTATGCGGAAAATCTCAAAGCCTATCGCGCCGCTATCAGCATCATGGCCAATCCCAAAACCTCAACAGAGCGTGCCGAGGCGAAAGGCGCTGAGCTGTCCGAGCCGGTACCACCGAGACTGATCTTTGCCGAGCCCACCATTGAGGCCCTGGTCAAAAGCCTGTGCCATGGCTTGGTGATGAATACTTTGGTGCCAGTGATGGGGTGCTGTTCGCTGACTTGGATGTGTTTGCCATCGGGCCGATAGTCAACAGCGTTTCCAGCGACTTTGATAAGTATTGGGCAAGTGACTGTGCTTATCCGGCAGAGCGGATCTTACCACCCGTCGCCCCTTCTCGCCTGGCCGAAATATCCGCTGCCGCCGCACGTCTTGGAGACTCGCCAGCAGCAATGCAATATGTCAGCACCATCCGTGAATCGAGCTTTCTGACCCGATTGCTACAAAACACACTGACCTTTGAATGGGCACACACGCGTATGGTCAGCGATGATCCTGCCAAAGGCCTTGGCGAAGTAAAATCCTCCAACCTGCTCATTACCCAACTGAACGAAATCCTCGGCAAACCGGTTCATAACCTGGACCTGATCTCGCCCTACTTCGTCCCCACCGAAGCAGGCGTCGAAACATTTACCCGGGTTGCCAACAGTGGCGTTCGCCTGCGCGTACTGACGAATGCATTGGAAGCAACTGACGTGCCTGCGGTTCACGCCGGCTATGCCAAGCGGCGTAAAGACTTGCTCAAGGCTGGCGTGGCGCTTTATGAAATGCGCCGCACTGCGCATGACAGCAAGCGCAATGAAAGCGCGGGGCTATTTGGCAGTTCGGGGTCAAGCTTACACGCCAAGACCTTCGGTGTAGACCAGACGCGTACATTCGTCGGTTCTTTTAACTTTGATCCTCGCTCTGCACTACTTAATACTGAGCTTGGATTCGTTATTGAAAGCCCGAAAATGACAGAGGCCATCGATGACGCATTTACGACAAAAATCCCTGAGCGAGCCTATACCGTGCACCTGTCTGACAAGGGCGAACTTTATTGGCTAGAACTACGTGACGGTATTCAAGTGCGCTACGACAGTGAGCCGGGTGTCATCTTATTTCAACGCGCAAGCATTTCATTGCTTTCGATCCTACCCATTGATTGGTTGCTGTAACGAAGTTGAAAACTTATGCGTTTTATCGAGATACACCGTGCAAGCGCTCCAAAGCTTCCAGATAAGCCGACAAGGCTCGGGGAATCTCCTCGATCAATAGCTGCCTGGATAGCGCGCTATCTCTTTGCGCTATCTGGAATGCCCCCATAAGTAACGCCATCAATGCCAAGACATATGCCTGACGTGCATCGGCCGTGGCATTCGACAAACGTAGCTCCAGCATTCTGGCGAAGGTATCCTCGATACGAAGTCGCAAATCAGGATTACTTAATCGATGGCCACCGTCGACAGGAGAAATCATTGAAACCAGGTCCCGATGTCGCTCGCTGTATTGCAGGATAGGGAGAACCAACCGAGCGATGACATCCCCTGCACTCTCCTCGATCCAGACACTGTCATCAATTGCCATCAACTCTTCGGTAATGACCGCCAGCGCTTGTATATGGCGCTCACCCAAGGCATCCAGAACGCTCTGTTTGTCCGGGAAAAAATGATACAGCGAACCAATTGATGTACCCGTATTCCGGGCCATGCCGTGCATAGTCACCTGAGCAATACCTTCGATCACAATCAAGCGAGCACAGGCATCCAGTATCGCGGCCACACGCTCCCGGCCACGGGCCTGCTGCGGTGCACGTGAGGAAAGAGAAAAAGGGGTTTTCTTGTCAGTCATGAGAGGTTGTCGGCATTGGGTCGCTCATTTAAAACCATTTATATATTGTGGGAATCACACTAGCACTAATCTGCAGCGCCTACCCTCCGAACTATCGCATTCTTCTTGAGACCATTTTCCTTGACTCAGTACCTTGAATCGACACCAAGAATAACGAGCCCACGAACGGCGGTGATGAAATGTTACAGCCCACGAAGAAACTCAATGAGCAGCGTTGCATTCTGATCTATTCCTAGCCTGCCCTTCAACCGCGCCGCCCGCGAGGTCAACCGGCTGGCAATAAGTATCTACGATCTAGACACAAGCAAGCGACCGACAGTTAATCGTCTTTAATCTACGAGATAGGTGAATGACAGGCGATTCGCGCCAGTCCGGTGTGTTTGCGGACGGACACACGGTCGCTCAGACGGTTTTGTCGCAGCGAACTTAATTTATCTACTCAGCGGTGAGGCTCCATCACCTGCTGCAGTACAGAGTGTAAAGGTTGTATCCACTGGTTGCTGACCCCATCGATCCGCCCCCTCTAACCCTTGAATTTCATGAACCGGTAATTCTGGTCGGACGACCAAACAATGTCGTGTCTTTTCCGTTGAACGCATAGTGCATGAACAGATTCATCAATAAGGGACTGACAATCCCCCTTGGGGTGTACCGCTTTCACGTGGTACCTGAACGCCGTCAGTAGTCTCAAACGGCGCTTTAAGCCACCGTTCGATATACAACAGAATCCAGACATCCTTCACATGATGCCTCATAGCTTTGAGCAGCAGCTCATGATCGATATGATCAAAAGCCCCCTTGATATCAAACTCCACCACCCAATTCATATTCCAGCAGCGCCTGCGAGTGATCTCGACCGCCTGTTTGGCTGATTTTCCCGGCCGGTATCCATAGGAATCCGAATGAAAAAGACAGTCCAGACGCGGCTCTATAAGCAGCTTGACGGCGGTCTGAGCCACCCGATCGGCTACTGTCGGAATACCCAGCTTGCGCTTGCCTCCTGATTGCTTCGGAATTTCCACCTGCTGAACCGGTGGCGGAAAATAGGAACCCGACGACATGCGGTTCCAAACCTTGTACAGGTTCCGTTGCAGCTTCTGCTCGAACTGGGCAATAGATTGTTCATCTATCCCAGCGGCTCCTCGATTGGCTTTCGCTCGCAGGAAGGCCTCCCAAACTATCAGTTTGGAAATGCTGTACGGCTTTGCTGCGCTCATGCCGCTCTTCCCCGCCGAAGCCGGTTGACGACATAAGCGAGCTGGGCAACGCCATCCCTTCGCTCCACTCTCATTACAAGAACTTCATCACTACTACGAATGGCTCCGCCCCTCGGCCTTTGCATCGGTATTCTTTCTTGCGGTGATAACCGCTTGTCATTTCCCTTGGCATCAAAGGCGAGGTTCTCACGTTCCATATCAAAGCCTGTATTGAGCTCATGCCGCCAATACACCGGCTGTCATCTGGACGGTAAGCAGGTGTCCTCCAGACTTGCTCCCAAGGCTACTTGCCAGCCTCGGTTCTGACAGCGCTTGAGCCCTTAACGATGCGCTTCGGACGTTTTGCTTTCGCTCATCTGCTCAATACGTACCTGACGCCTTTATTGACGCCTTTTCCACGGTCGCTCACCACCACGCCTTTTGAACGGCAGCACCGGGCGGTTTGAAGCCAGCTCCTGCAAGCGGACTTCGGGAGGCCTACTCCCATCTTCGATACAGCATCGCTGGCTTACGCCAGCGTTCGTGACACATGCAAGTATCGGGCTTTGACGGTTGGGGCCGCCTTACCCCGCTGCACCGCCTCTATCCGCTTCCTGTTCGTCAGGCCAGCATTTTGCCTCGGGCTTCCTTCAGATTCGCAGTCACCCACGACACCCTTGCCTCTGGCTAACACTTCCCCTTGCCGGGTGTGTAGAGGACTTTCACCTCCAAGTCACCAGCGAGGCCACCACAGCCAAGCTGGTTGCGCTCGCGCGCAACGCGCCATGCCTGGCGCACCATAAAAAAATCCGATGCTAGTACAGGCATCGGATTTTGATTTCTTACGACCAAAGCTCAAGCGACAGGGGTTAACTGATCGGCATTAGGCTTAAGCCTCTTTTTGTGTGTACAGAAATCAGTTGGGCCCAGTAGATTTCATCCAACCAGCAAAATGTCCTCACCCCGAGGGGTTCTGCTCAACATCATCTCTTTCTGCTGGCTCAGACTGGGACGGCGACCAGTCCAACGTTTGAACGCACGTGAAAAGGTGCTCGCATCGGAGAAACCAAGCATGGAGGACACTGCCTGCACGGTGATATCCGAGCTGCGCAGATACTCATAAGCCAACTCCTCACGCAATCGGTCGAGCACCTCCTGAAAGGTCGTGCCCTCATCTTTCAGTCGTCGTAGTAAGGTGCGCTCGGTCATGTGCATCAACTCTGCAGTACTGCGTCGGGAAATTTCGCCATCGGCGAATTGCTTGAGTAGACAATTACGAACTTTCTTTGAGAAGCGCTCGGACAACTGAGCCATCTGGGTAATCGCCATATTGTCGAGCAACGCGGCTAATTGTTCATCGGCAGAGAGAATCGGGCGCGTCATGTCGGAGCTATTGAAGACAAGACAATCCTCCCGCTGCTCGAAGTGGATCGGACACCTTAGAATCGTAGTGTATGCAGTCATATCCGAAGGACGTTCGTGTTTGAAATGGACTACGATCGGCACGACCTGCTTGCCTGCGATCCAACTGCTGAAGCAGACAAGTCCAGCTAGAACGGTGTCAATAGTGTGAAAAATCGGTGGCGCACCACCTGTATCGAAGCTGAAGGTGAGCGACAGTCTACGGTCGTCCTCAATGAGGGAAACCGTGGCCGAACTGGAGATCAGTTTTGCATATCGAGCAAAGCGATGGAGTGCGTCGCCGAGAGTCGAGCTGCAGCTCATGGCATAGCCAACGACGCTGAAGGTCGAAGGACGAATTTGCGAAGCGACCTTGAGTCCGAAGTTGGGATCTGCTGCCTCTTGTACCGCCGCTCGCCACAAATGGCTAACCATCTCCTGTGAATAGCGGTTGTTGCCCGCTTTGAGGCCGGCGGGGTCCATACCGACCTGAAGGAGGATTTTTTCGTGCGGCACACCTACCCCATCGAGTGCGCGTGCGATGGCTAACACCCACCCAGAGAGTCCAGATTTCATCATGTCTCCTCATGGACCAAGGCTAAACGCGCCAAGGCCTTCATCTTGTTTTTGTACTATGAATAACGCACACAGATGAGCCTTTGTCAATCACCATGACATCAGGCAAGATTCCAGAGCCCTCACGGTATCGAACAGAACCCTCTTAGGGTCAAGATACAGTGCGGAACATGAACAAGCACATTGTCACGTTCAGCCATACGTTGGTATTACCTGCCATCGTGAATCCTGTGCGTTTGGGCTAACGTTGGAGTGAAATTCCTCACGACGATCAGCCTGCGCCTACATAACAACAATCGAAATCTCAGGAGAACTCAGCATGAACCTGCAATGGTCCCAGTACTGGATTGGCCTATTCGCCAACGGCACCGACGAACTGATGACGTTGTACTCGGACAAATTCGAGTTCGAAGATGTGAACTTTGATTTACGCATCAGCAACGATCTCCCTGCTCTACGAAAATTCTTCAATAGCTTTGTAATCGCTGATCCCACCCAATCCTATAACCGCTTCGACGTGTTCGACTACGTCGGTGACGACAAGCTTGGTTCGTTCCAGTGGACCTGGGAAACCAAGCATGCCGGCGACTTTCTCGGCATTCCTGCCGCCGGAAAGGTCACCAAAACCCGTGGCGTTACCGTGATGGGCTGGAAAGACGGCAAGATTATTCTGGAACGCAGTATCTGGGATGCGGTACCGGTCTTCCAGCAGCTCGGCGTCATCCCTAGCTGATTCCGAGACAATCGTTCTCAACTCATACCGATGAAAGATCGCCACCAGGCCTTCCCCTCGCCTGCCGCCAAGACCCCGCTTGCGATGCCAGAGATCCGACGCGGCAGTCGATCCAGAGAGAACATCATGTTCAAGATGCTGATTGATGGTCGCTTGACCGAAACGACGTCACGCATGCAGGTTATCAACCCGTCCGACGAAACGGTCGCGGCCGAGGTTTCCAATGCCGACCAGACCGTGGTCGATACTGCAGTGGCAGCAGCCAAGGTTGCTTTCGATAGCTGGCGAAAAACCACTATTGCCGAACGCCAGGCTCTGCTGTGCAAGCTCTCCAGCGTACTCAAGGACAATGCCAACGAACTTGCCGAAATACTGGTCAAGGAGCAAGGACGTCCATTACCTTTGGCACATTTCGAAGTCGGTCTGGCGCAACGCTATCTGGATTTCTACGCCGAGCAATCACTGCATGTGGAAGTGCTCGCCGACGACGACAATGGACGCGTCGAATTGCATCGAAAACCGCTGGGCGTAGTCGGTGCTATCTCGCCGTGGAATGCACCCTTGTATCTTTCCTTGAGCAAGGTTGCTCCAGCGTTGCTTGCGGGCAACGCGGTGGTACTGAAGCCGCCGCCCACTTCACCACTGACTGTACTGCGCTTCGGTGAGCTGGTCGCGTCCATCGTTCCGGCCGGCTTACTGAACATCGTTTCCGGCGGCAATGAAACCGGAGCGGCACTTGTAGAGCATCCAGACGTAGCCAAGATCACTTTCACCGGCTCGACCCAGACCGGCAAGGTGATCATGCGTGCCTCAGCTTCGTCACTGAAGCGCCTGACACTTGAGCTGGGCGGCAACGACGCAGCCATCGTGCTGCCGGATGTCGATCCGAAATCCGTCGCCCCAGCGCTGTTTGGCGCGGCATTCTTCAACAGTGGCCAGGTCTGCGCCATCATCAAACGCCTGTATGTGCACGACGATATCTATGACGCTCTGTGCGACGAGCTGGCGGCGCTGGCCAACGGCTCCGAAGTCGGCAGCAGCCCGACCAGCCAGTTCGGCCCGATCCAGAATAAGGCGCAACTGGACAAGGTCATGGGCTATCTGGAAGAAGCGAAAAAAACCGGCAAGGTCATTTCCGGCGGCTATCGTCTTGACCGCCCCGGCTACTTCGTCGCCCTCACCGTAGTGCGTGATATCGAAGATGGAACGCCGCTGGTGGACGAAGAGCCCTTCGGCCCTATCCTACCGATAATTCGCTTCTCCAGTATCGACGACGTGATCGCCAAGGCCAACCGTTCCACCCTCGGCCTCGGCGCTTCGGTGTGGACGAAGGACCTGGACGTGGCCAGCGCAATCGCCAGCCGCATCGACAGCGGTACTGTATGGATCAACCAGCATTGCGCACTCGATCCGGCAATCCCCTTTCCAACCAGCAAACAATCCGGCATCGGCGTCGAATCTGGTCGTGAAGGCCTGCTCGAGTTCACCGCCATCCAGGTCGTCAATATCAATAAGGCATCTGCCGTTTAAGCGGCCGGGGATTTGGCAATGGCATCGAATATCTATGAAGAGCTGTTCTCCCTCGTTGGCAAGACCGCATTGGTCACCGGCGGTGCCAAGGGCGTTGGCGCGCTGATTAGTAAAACGCTGGTCCGCGCCGGCTGCCAAGTGTTCGTCACTGGACGTTCGCGCGACGCTGGCGAGCGACTGGTCGCTGAAATGGCCGAACATGGCAGTTGTACGTTCCTTCAGCATGACCTTTCCTCTCCCGAGGAGATCCAGGCGCTGGTGAAGGATCTGGCCGGTCGTACTTCGTCGCTGAACATCTTGGTCAACAACGCCGGAACATTCAATGCCGAGCAGATCGGCAGTGTCAGTGACAAGAGCTGGGATGACCTGATGGGCCTGAACCTGCGTACGCCCTTCTTCCTGATCCAGGAGCTGCTGCCCTTGCTGGACGCCGAGGCGAACAATGTCGACCCCGCGCGCATCGTCAATATCGGCTCCATTGGCGGGCTGATGCCGCAGAGTAACGGTGCCTACGCCTATGGCTGCAGCAAGGCCGCGCTGCACCAGCTAACACGCATGCTCGCGTCCGATCTGCGCAGCCGCCATATCAACGTAAACGCCATCGCTCCAGGCTATTTCCCCAGCGACATGACCGCAGGCTTTTTCGAGGTGGTGCCGAATCTGGAACAGACCATGCTGGCGAAGATCCCGGCGGGCCGATTCGGCAGTCAGGAAGACATCGGCGGCATGGTGATCTTCCTCGCCTCACGCGCGGGGGCCTACCTGACCGGCACTATCACCGCGCTGGACGGCGGCTTCCTCGGCGCCGCGTAACTTCGGTTCACCCATCCAGTGCCGACAAGCGACCCCATCGCCTGCCGGCCAGGAGACACCCGCATGAAACGAGTGACCACCATCGCCCTTCTGAGCAAGAAGGACGGCATGTCATCGTGCCTGTTTTCCCGCTATTGGCGCGACATTCACGGCGTGCTTGCCGCGCGTATTCCAGGCATCGACGCTTATACGCAGTTTCATCTGGGCACCGTGGTGCGCAATCTGTCGTTGCCTACCCATGTATCCCGTTCGTGGCCTGTTGCTGCACGCTTTCACGGCATAGCCGAAGTCAGCTTCGCCTGCGAGGCTGCCCGCGCAGGACTAGCCAGTAGCGACGTATCCGCATTGATTCAGGCCGACGAGCAGAACGTGTTCAAGACCTCGCTGCTGTATAACCTCGAATCTGGTGCCAGTCGCAGCTATCGAGACACCCAGACGACCACCGACGGTGCCGGCTTTGCGATGCTATTGGGGCTGCGGCCGGGACACAGCACGAGGGAGCTGATCGAAGCACTGGAGTGTTGGCTGATTCCTGCCTTGATAGAAAATCCAGGCATCACTGGGTTGAACCTGCACGTTCTGACCTCCGGCGATCCGAGCCAGTGGCGTACCGCGGGCGTGGACAACCTCCAGACTCCGTCCACCGCCTTCGATGCCGTGCTGCGTATTGAAGGACTCAATAGTGATGAAACGCTGGACATTATCAAAACTGCTTGTGCCAATGGGTTGCCCGCACTCTTCGAGCCTGTAGGTAAACTGCACCTGTATCGGATCGCCGCACGTCACGCCATGGTGGAAGGCGCACGACCGACGCATCTGGGTCTACGCGGGCTGGATGCCTTGGAAACCATCACCCGTGCCGGTGCGGATAACCAGCTCCAAAGCATCGTGACCCGTTGTATCTATGGAGTAGATATGAGCTGATCGCAGGAAAAAAAAATGGGCGTAAGGCCAATTTTGCCGACGCGCACAAAATTCCCATCTGCCTCGGTGTTGCTACTTACACACGCACCAGAATATCGTCACCCTCAATCCGCACTTCGTATCGAGCGAGGGTTAGACACGGGTCGTCCTCGCAGATACCCGAATCCAGATTGAACTGCCAGCCGTGCCAGGGGCAGGTCAGCAAACGCCCCTCGACTTCGCCTTCATGTAATGGCCCATCGGCGTGTGGGCATATGCCTGCCGTGGCGATGAACTCCTCGTCCACCGCGAACACAGCCACCTCCTTGCCCTCGACGATTGCTCCGACAGGTTTACCGCTTCGCAACTCACTGAGCGAACCCACACGTTGAAATGCTCTCGATGTGGCGATCAGTACGTTGCTGTCTTGTGTACTCATGGACATCTCCTCAATCCTCTTGTTATGCCTGGCAGGCGCTCTATCGCGCTCCCAGATTTGACTCTGCCGTCAGCGTCGCGATGGAAAATGCGGAATGTCCAGTTGCTCGAACATCCCACCGTAACCGAGCGACATGGGCATGTCCCATTCCAGCATGTTGTAGGGGTGACCGGCATCGAATGCGCTGGCCAGATCCAGTTCCGCCAAGGTAGCCGCATCCAGCACCAAGTCGACACCCTTGAGGTTTTCGCGCATCTGCTGGACCTTGGTCGCGCCGACGATAGGAATGACGCCACGGGACAGCACCCAGGCCAATGCCACCTGCGATGAAGGCACGCCGAGCCGGTCGGCTACCGCATCCACTGCCAGGGCGATTGATCGGTTACGTTCGTCCAGTGCCTGCAACTGCATGGAGTCCAGGCGCCTAGGCCCATCGTCCTGCTGTTGCCGGGTGTACTTGCCGCTGAGAATTCCGCCAGCCATCGGAGACCATGCGGTCACGCCGATGCCATAGGCGTCAGCCAATGGTAGGTGCTCACGTTCGATGGAGCGCTGCACAAGGCTGTACTCCAACTGCATGCAAGCAATGGGTGCCAGACCGCGCAACTCGTGAAAAGCCTGGGCGCGGGAAACCACCCACGCCGGCACGTCGGACAGGCCGATATGCAGAATCTTGCCAGCGCTGATCGCATCGTCGAGCGCCCGATGCACCTCCTCCACCGGCGTGGTGAAATCCCACCAATGGACGATGTACAGGTCGATGTAGTCCATCCCGAGGCGGTTCAGGCTGGCATCCAACGACTGTGTCAAACTCTTGCGGTGCATGCCAGCGGCATTGGGATCACCCTTGCCGGGCACGGCGTTGGCGTACTTGGTCGACACCACGAAACGCTCTCGGTCTTCGGCCACCAGGTGACCGACGATCCTCTCGCTTTCGCCGCCGGTGTACATGTTGGCGGTATCGATGAAATTGCCCCCGCTCTCGACGTAAGCATCGAACACCGCCCGCGCCTCGGACTCGGAGCGGGACCAGTCCGCGCCAGGACCGAAGGTCATGGTACCCAGGCACAGCTGTGAAACCCGCAGCCCGCTACGCCCCAAAATCGAGTAGCGCATAGTCATTGTCTCCCGTCCGTATGCTGAACGCCGACTGGGCTCAAGCCTGGCCCAGTGGTGGAATCAGACCGAGTTGCATGGCAAACTCACGGAAGTTCCAGTGAGTGCGGCAGCGCACGATCTTGCCATTACGGTAGAACTGAGTGGAGGTGCCGCGCGTGACGGTGGTCTTGCCGGCTGCCGGCACACCGAAGATGTCGCCATTGTGCTGGGCGCGCCAGATCCACTGCATATAGCCCCACTCGTCGTACTCCAAGGCGGCGCCTTCGCTGATGCCGTTAACCAAGCGATGGTATTCGGCGGGATCCCAGTCCTTCGCCACTCCTTCCTGAGTCAGGGTGGCGCGCTGCAGCGGCACCTTGCAGCCGTCGTAGCTGATCAGCTCGAACTCATGCACGCCGTGGGGGGAGTCAGGGCCGGCGTCATCGAACACCGAGAAAAAGTTAAACAGCTCGGCCTTTTCGGTGATGGTCAGCTCGAACTCGATGTCTTCCCAGACAAACTCGTCGGCGTACATGTCCACCACGCTTTGCGCACCGTTCTTGAAGAAACCGGTCAGCCATTCATTGGCTGTAGCGAAATTCTTGGCCGCCAGGCCGCCGGCTTGGGGCACCCCGGCCTCGATGCTCGGGGCCAACAGATGACGTTTTTCGCGGTTGGACTCACTGAGGATTTTTTGCAGCTTGCTGGCGTAGATACCGTACATAGGGATAGCTCCATCCAATAATTGTTATGGGTGATGAACCAGGGCTTATTCGTTGCCCGGCCGGGGAGGCCCGACCGATCACGCCCCCAGAGGTGCGGGGGTGCGCAGCGTACGGATACCTGCACGCGTGGTTTGCCCAAGGTGTCCGTCGTTTACCTGGTTCACCTGAAGCTGGCTCGCATAAAGAATGTGCATGTACGCGTCCTCTTATTGTTATTCAGCAAATGGTTACGCAGAGCTTTTATAAATTAGCCAAGCGCTGTTGCCCGTTACTTTTACGGCCAGCGCTGAGCGGTTTGTGACAATCGTTGGCTTAGGTGACGCCTTGCGACCCACTGATCATGCATCTTGCAGCAATTGGCACAGGCAGGGCAGCGCTGGCACGAATGGCCCTTGAGCAATGCCTTGGCGAAGACTTAGTGTGTGCGGTAGAACTCGGATGCAGGCTCGATACAGCATCGATGCACAGCAGCCGGGACATAAGAATAAAAGTGCGGAGAAACCTATGACTCAGTTACAGGCTGTTCAGGACGGCGATATCGCTGGCAAGACTTACGACCCCCTGGACCATGACGTAAAACAGAACCCCTACCCGTTCTACAACCTGCTGCGCCGCGATGAGCCGGTGAAATGGCTGGAAGGCATGCAGGCGTTCGCCGTCGCCAGTTACGACGATGTCGATGCGTTGTTGAAGAACGGAAAGCTGTACAGCTCCGCACAATTCTGGCCGGCGTTGTTGGGTGAATACGACCCGGTACCGGAAGTCGCGCCGATGATTTCCATGGACCCGCCGCACCACATCCATCTGCGCAAGATCGCCAACAAGGCGTTCACCCCTAGCAAGGTATCGGCGCTGCAACAACGTGCCACCGACATTGCCAACCTCTTGATCGACGACATCATCGCCAAACATGGCAACGAAGGTGAATGCGACTGGGTGTGGGATTTCACCGCACTGTTCCCGGTCACCGTGATCGCCGAAGTGCTGGGCGTGCCCACCGAGCGCCGTGCCGAGTTCAAAGTCTGGGTCGATGATTTGCTGGCGGCGGCCAACCGGGCTACATATGACGAAAAGCGACTGACCCAGATCCAGCGCAACTCAGACCAATTGCGCGCGTTTATGGAAGAGATCATCGACCAGCGCACCGCCAACCTGGGTGATGACATCATCTCCACGCTGATCCAGGCGGAAGTCCAGGGAGAGAAATTGACCCGTTTGGAAGTGTTGTCGATGGCCATACTGCTGCTCATCGGCGGCGTGGAAACCACCACCAACCTGCTCGGCAGCACTATGACTCTGCTGCACAAGAACCCCGAGGTGTACCAGCGGGTACGCAACGATACGAGCCTGATCCCAGCTCTATTGGAAGAGGTGCTGCGCTTCGAACCGCCGGTGCAGATGATCTTCCGCCATACCACCGAAGACACCGAGCTGGGCGGCGTGGCGATTCCCAAAGGGTCGACCATCATGCCGTTGCTGGCCTCGGCTAACCGCGACGAGAGCAAGTTCCCCAACGGCGAAGTCTTCGACCTCGACCGTAAGAACAACGTGCCGATCATGTCGTTCGGTCAGGGCCCGCACTTCTGCCTGGGCAGCTACCTGAGCCGGATGGAAGCGAGCAAGGCACTGGAAGTGGTGTTCAAGCGTTTTGAAACCTTGATCCCGCTCTCTACCGACGTGCATTGGCTCGACTCGTATTTCGCCCGCGGCCCGCACGAGTTGAAAGTTCGTTTCAAAGCTCAATAGCGCTCATCCTTCCGTTTAAAGGGGTGGGCCATGAGCCGACTTGAAGATTGCTTCAATCTCCATGACTTCGTCGAAGCGGCCCGTCGGCGTTTGCCGGGGCCACTGTTCCACTACATCGACGGAGGCGCGGACGACGAACTGACCAAGCGTGCCAATTCAGAGGCGTTCGAGCGTTACCACCTGGTGCCGCGTTACCTGCATGACATTCGCCAGGTGGATATGCGCAGGACGGTCTTCGGTTGCGAACTCGAATGGCCGCTGCTGCTGTCACCGACCGGGATGACCCGGGTGTTTCATCCCGACGGCGAAATCGCCGTCGCGGCGGAAGCTGCGCGTGCCGGAGTCGCCTACTCGCTGTCGACCATGGCCACCACCAGCATCGAGGCTGTCGCGACCGCCTGCGCCGGACCGAAGATCTTCCAGCTCTACCTGCTCAACGACGACGGGCTGAACCTAGCGATGATCGACCGCTGCAAGGCGGCCGGTTTCGATGCGATCTGCTTGACCGTCGATACTGTGGTCGCTGGCAACCGCGAGCGCGATCTGCGCTACGGCCTGACGGTGCCCCCGCGTCTGGGCCGCAGAAATCTGCTGGCCTTTGCCCAACGTCCGGGTTGGTGTCTGAATTATTTGGCGGGCGGCGGTATTAGCCTACCGAATGTGCCGGTCGAAAATGGCGGTAGCCTCGGCACATTGGCGGCATTCTTTGCCGCCAAGATGGAACAGAACATCACCTGGGCGCGGGTTGAACGGCTGATGCAGCACTGGGGAAAACCTTTCGTGATCAAGGGTTTGCAGTCGATAGCGGACGCCCGTAATGCGGCCGCGGCCGGGGTCACCGGCATCATCGTATCCAACCATGGCGGGCGTCAGCTCGATGGCGGCGCGGCGGCTGTCGACCTGATCGGTAATATCGTCGATGCCGTGGGCGATCAACTGGAAGTGGTGCTCGACGGCGGCGTGCGCCGCGGCAGCCATATCGTCAAAGCCCTAGCCATGGGCGCGCGCGCCTGCATGATCGGGCGGCCCTATCTCTATGGTTTGTCGGCATTCGGCCAGCCGGGGGTGCAGCGCGTACTTAGCCTGTTGCGCCAGGAAACCGCGCGCACCCTCGCCCTGCTCGGCTGCGCCAACCTGGATGACGTGAGCCGCCAGCACCTCACCGCCGCGGGCAAGCTGCCCGAGTTCCTTACGCCCGCCACCGCACACAACCCCGCCCCCACTTTGCTCCGGAGCGTGAAATGACCACCCCTAATTTTGCTTTTGAACACTTCCTCGATGGCCGTTTCATTGCCAACACTGGTAACAGCATCGAGGTCTACAACCCCTCCACCGAAATCCGCATCGGCTCGATGCCCGATGGCGATGTACAGCTGGTCGACCAGGCCGTCTCGGTCGCACGCGCCGCTCAGGATAAATGGGCCGCGCTGCCAGCCAACGAACGCGGCCAGTACCTGCGGCGCATGGCCAAGCTGATGCGGGAAAACTTACCGCGCCTGGCGCAAGTCATCGCCATCGAACAGGGCAAGGTCCTGCCGCTGGCGGAGATGGAGGTGGGGCTCGCCGCCGAATACCTCGACTACACCGCCGAATGGGCGCGACGCATCGAAGGTGAGATCGTCACAAGCGATCGCCCCGGTGAAAACATCCTGTTGTTCCGCCGCCCCATGGGCGTCGTGGCCGGCATCCTACCGTGGAACTTCCCGCTGTTTATGGTGGTGCGCAAGGTGGCACCCGCCCTGCTCACCGGCAATACCGTGGTGATCAAGCCGAGCGAGGAAACGCCCTACAGCGCCTACGAATTCGCCCGCATTGTCGCCCAAGCCGAATTGCCTGCCGGCGCGTTCAACCTGATCGGCGGCCTGGGCAACAGCGTCGGCCAGGCACTGGTCGCGCACCCGCAGGTGGACATGATCAGCTTCACCGGCAGCTCGACCGCAGGCGCGGCGATCATGGCCAATGCCGCGCAGAACATCACCAAGGTCAACCTGGAACTGGGCGGCAAGGCGCCGGCGATCATCCTCAATGACGCCAATATCGACCTGGCTGTGACGGCCATGAAGATGACGAAATCCCTCAACAGCGGCCAAGCCTGCAACTGCACCGAGCGCATTTACGTGCAGCGTGCAATACAGGCCGAGTTCAGCGAGAAGCTGGCGGCAGCCTTCGATTCAATCAGCTTTGGCGATCCCCATGGCGCAAGCCCGGTCGAAATGGGCCCGCTGATCAACCGCGCCGCAGTCGAGCGAATCGGTTTGCTGGTCGATGACGCGCGTAGCAAAGGCGCGCAAATCCTCGCCGGCGGCAGCGGCGCCGAACGGGGCAACGGCTGCTTCTACAAGCCCACCGTGGTGTCCGGCACCCACGCCGACATGCACATCCTACAGCGAGAAATCTTCGGCCCGGTGGTGATGGTCGATGCCATCGACGATCTGGACGAAGGCATCGCCCGCGCCAACAACAGTGAATATGGCCTGAGCTCGTCGATTTTCACCAGCTGCCTCGCCAGTTCCATGCATGCCATCGCCTCGCTGAAATTCGGCGAGACCTACGTCAACCGCGAGAACTTCGAAGCCTTCCAGGGCTTCCACGCCGGGGTGCGACGCTCAGGCATCGGCGGCGCAGACGGCAAACATGGATTGTACGAATACACCCACACGCAATTGGCTTATATCCAGAGTTGACGCCGTCCGAACCCAGGGACGGATGCACGAGTGGCACAATCCGCAGGCAGCTGGCGCGAAGCGCCATTGCTGCCGGCGACGCCCAGGCACACCTTGACCGACACAATAAAAACGGTCGGAGAGAATGCTCATGGCGTTGCGCACGGAAAAAGCCTTTTGCCGAATTTGCCTCGGTCACTGCGGTATCCAACTGACCATCGACGAAAACGACAGCATCGTCGATATCCGTGGCGACAAAGACAACCCCATCACCCGCGGCTACGTCTGTTTCAAGGGCCTGCAAGCCGAAGAAGCGCACCACGGCGCCTCACGCCTGTTGCATCCGCTCAAGCGCAATGCTGCGGGCGAATTCGAGCGCATTTCCTCCGAGCAGGCACTGGATGAAATTGCCGCCAGATTGACGCCCATGATCCAGCAATACGGGCCCGATGCGGTCGGCATGTATTTCGGCAATGGCTCGATCTTCAACTCCACCGCGGTGACCATGCAGGCGCATTTCCTCGACGCCCTCGGCTCGCGCTCACGCTTCACCTCTTACACCATCGACCAGTCGGCCAAGACCCTGTCCTTCGAGCGCCTCGGCGGCTGGGCCGGCGGCAACCTGCAACTGGATCAATCCGACGTGGTGATGCTGATCGGTACCAATCCCCTTCTCTCCCACGGCCTGCTGGGCTTTCTCGCATCCGACCCGACCAAGCGCCTGAAGGAAGCCAAAGCCCGCGGGCTCAAGCTGATCATCATCGACCCGCGCAAGACCGAGACCGCGCACCATGCCGACCTACAGATCCAGCCGTTACCCGGCCAGGATGCAGCGATCATCGCCGGAGTGATCCGCCTGATCCTCGACGAGGGCTGGGAAGATCAGGCGTTCTGCGCCCGCTATGTCGGCGCGGCGGCCATGGCGCAGCTGCGACAGGCCCTGGAACCGTTCGATGAGCAGCATGTCGAGCAGCAAGCCGGGCTGGCGGCGGGCGACCTGCGCAAAGTCGCCGAGGCGTTCGCCCGCGATTCGACCCAAGGTTGCGCCTACACCGGCACCGGGCCGAGCATGGCGCCGCACTCCAACCTGATGCAGCACATGGTCGACTGCCTGAACGTGGTCTGCGGCCGCTTCACCCGCCCCGGCGACCGGGTTCTGAGCGTCGACATGATGACGCCGCCCCGCGAGTTCCGCGCCGAAGTCATACCCCCGTCGCGTGCCTCCTGGCTGGCGGCGCCCAGCCGGATTCGCGGCAGCAGCTCCATCGCCGGCGAGAAGCCCACCGCCACCCTGGCTGACGAGATTCTTACGCCCGGACCGGGCCAAGTGAAATGCCTAATTTCCTGCGGCGGCAACCTGGCCAACCTGATGCCCGACCAACAGAAAATGGTCCGCGCCTTCGCGGCGCTCGACCTGCGCATCTCCATCGACCCTTATATGAGCAACAGTGCGCGCCTGGCCGACTACATCATCCCGCCGACCATGCAGTACGAACGCGCGGACCTGCCGGTCAGCGCCTACGGCTTCGCCTTCTTCCCGGAATCCTGGGTGGCCTATTCCCCCGCCCTGCTGAAACCACCGAAGGATTCGGACCTGATCGAGGAGTGGTATTTTTTCTGGGGCCTGGCCAAGCGCCTAGGCAAGACCATCCGCTTCGGCGAGGTTGAGTTGGACATGCAGGTGCCACCGACCACCGATCAACTGTTGGCACTAAGGGCTCAGCATCCCTTGGCGCCGCTGGAAGAGATCAAGAAGTATCCATCCGGCAGGGTCTTCCACGACGCCAACAACATCGTCTTGCCGCCGCGCCCAGACGCTACCGCCACCTTCGATGTGATACCCGAGGACGTCGCCCAGGCTCTGGGCGAACTGGCGGCGCAGGGCCATAAGAGCCATGGCCAGCATTTCACCCACCTGCTGTCGTCGCGGCGCATGCGCAACTTCTACAACACCATCGGCATGCACCTGCCGACCACGCGCAAGCGCAACCCTTACAACCCGGCCTATCTCAACCCCGAGGATATGGTGGCCTATGTTCTGGAGAACGGCGACCGCATCGAAATCGTCTCCGACCATGGGCGCATCACCGCCATCGTCGAGGCCGATGCAGCGGTGCGTACCGGTGTGGTGTCGATGGCGCATGCCTGGGGCGGGTTACCGGGGGAGAAGGTCGATCTGGCGACCCACGGTGCCTCCACTAATATGCTGATCAGCACCGACCGCGACATCGAACCGATCAACGCCATGCCGCGCATGTCGGCCATTCCGGTGAATATCGTGGTGGTGGAGAAAAATGCGGCGCCATCGGTAATGGCCAACATCCTGTCCTGAGGTTGCCTCTAAAAAAACGCTGTGGCGTCGAGCCGATCGACGCCACAGCGGATTAGGCGCTGAGTTGCACACCCACATCACCCATCACCAGCTGGACGAACAGGGCGCGGTGAACAATCCGCCAACCCTGCGCGCGGCGCTCCAGGCGATCGCGGTATTCGCCCCACAGGGTCATCGTCTGGCCAAGGTGCTGACCGACACCCGCGTGGGTGGCCTGGATGTAACAGCGCGCCTGCGCCTCGTCGCCCTGCACGCTCGAGCGGATATTGCCCAGCAAGTGTTGGGGCGAGCCGCAGCGTTGGAGGAAGTCCCTGACCACCTCGATAACCGCGAGCCGACCATGGAGTTCGCCTACCACACCGTAGTCCGCACTCGCCTCGGGGGTGAACACGTGTTCCAGTGCGGCCCAGTCGCGCTCATCGAGCGCCTTGGTGTAGGCCATCAGCACATCCTCGATTTGCGCGCGATCCAGCAGCATCATGACGGAAGTCATTTCAGGTAGCCAGCGCTAATTCGATGCCCTTGAGCGACGTGCCCGCGCTCCAGCCACCGTCCACCGTCAAAGTCTGTCCGGTAATGTAGCTGGCATCGTCGCTGGCGAGAAAATGCACCGCCGCCGCCAGCTCCTCGGGTTGGCCGATGCGCCCGAGCAAGGTGAACACCGCGGCGTTCTTGCGCACCATGTCCGGCGCCTCGCTCATGGCCATGGGCGTTTCGATGATGCCGGGGGCGATGCAGTTGACACGGATGCCGCGCGGGCCGTATTCGACCGCGGCGGTCTGGGTCAGCGCCATGATCGCGCCCTTGGTGCCGGCGTACTCGCCCCAATAGGCAAGGCCGCGCACGGCGGTGATGGACGAGAAGTTGATAATCGAGCCACCGGTCTGCATGCGCGCCGCCGCTTCTTTGATGCCCATCTGCGCGCCCATTTGGTTGACCCGCCAGAAACGCTCGGAGCGCGCCATATCGGCATCGGCCAGCAAGTGGCCGCTGGAGATCGCCGCGTTGTTGACGTAGATGTCCAGACGACCGGTGCGCTCCATCACCTCATCACAGACGGCGATGATGTCTTCCACCTTGGAAACGTCAGTGCGGCGGAAATGACAGCCCTCCTCCGTTGCCTCGGTGACATCGGCGATCCACACCTCGGCACCGGCCTTGCGCAAGCGCCGGGCCGTGGCTGCGCCAATACCTGAAGCGCCGCCCGTGACGATGGCGGTTTTACCTGAAAGATCGAACATGAATGCTCCTAGTTTGCCCTGCATGGCAACGAAATTGGATATCAACTAACGATGAAGCCAACTACCAATAAGGCAGTGACAGCCACCAGCCAGAACACGAACGGCCATTGCCAGCGACCCGGCGCCGAACCCAGCTCCATAAAGCAGACCATGACCAGAGCGACTTTGATCGACGCGATCGTCAGCACGATGGAGGTCGCCCACATTGGATTGAAGGTCGCCTGGGTAATCCAAGCGCCAAGCACGGAGGACAGCACCAAAAATAACCAGACACTGGAATACGGAAGTCTGAAGAAAGTCATCACTCACCTCGCCATATAAAGCAGGGGGAACAGCATGATCCAGAGCAGGTCGACCATGTGCCAGTAGACCGCAGCGGTTTCAAGGCCATGGACCTCACCGGGCCGATACAACCCGGCCTGATAGCGTCGCGCCAGGCGAATCAGCACGAACAGGCCGACCAGCACATGCAGCAAGTGAAAGAAGGTCAGGGAAAAATAAAACATGAAAAATTCATTGGTCAGGGGGGAAATACCGGCCTGCAGCTTCTCGAAATACTCGAACAGCTTGATGAGTACAAATCCCACGCCTAAGCCCGCACCCGCATACAGCAACGGGATGGCCAGCCTGCTTTTGCCCTCTCGCACCGCGGCAACGGCCATGGCCACGAACCATGAACTGGTCAACAACACGATCATGTTGATCAGTCCTAGGGGGACGTTGAGGCTCTCTTGAGCGGTATTGAACAGCTCGACCCGTGATGCCCGCTCCAGCATGTATGACAGGAAGAAGACCGCGAAGAAGGTCAGGTCCAAGATCACGAAGACCCAGATCCCGTTGAGCCCTGGCAACAATCTTTCCCGCTTGCCCGCCTGCATGACCGTGCTCATACCTGCACCTCCTTTTCCTGACGAACTTTGTTGATGGCGCTAAACAGGTAGAAACACATCAGCACCATCCAGATGAAAAAAGCGTTGAGCACCAGCCAATAGGTCACCAGGCCATGCCATGCGAACGGCCCATCCGGGAAGAATGGCATCAGGAACGCGGTTAGGAAGGTGCTGGCCGCCGCGAAGGACACCCAGCCCAGCCAGGTCGGCAAGAGCGATCGAGGGCGTCGATCCATTAAAATCGCACCTCCTACGGCGCACATCTGGATCAGGGTGACCATGATGGTCATATCAAAAATATGCCAACCCAAGTCCAGCAACAGTTGAATGTCCTGGGGTGAACGCAGCTCGGTGCGAACGCTCGCAGTCAACCACATCAGCGAGAAGCCTAGGGTGACGAAAGCGGTGGCGATGCCTCCCACGTTCTCCAGGGGCGCGAGAAAACCGTCAGGGCCTTCAATCTCCCTCATCACCGCCGAAATTGCCTGGCTCCAGACGAAATAGAACGGTGCCACGAACAATGTGCCGACCATGCCTATGCGGATCTGAATGTTGTTGCTGAGAAAGAACTCGACCACTTCATCGGCCGACCAATATTGGCGAGGCGCAGGAATGTTGTGGCCGAGAAAGCCCCAGAAGAAGATCAACCCCACCAGGTATAAGGGCCCGGCCCAGGCACAGAGTTTCCAGATAAAAAATCGGGTGCCTACATCGGCGGGATATTTCGGCGCATGCATAGTGTTTCCCCTTTTGTATTTATTGTTTTTCTGAGATCAGCCAGTGGCCACGGATGCCGTGGCCAAAACTTTCCCCGCGGCCCGATGCCCATGACAACAGGATCGCGAGGCTTACCTTGCGCCGGCCAGAGCGCCTGGCGCGGTACTCAGAACTTAGGCCGGAACCTTGAGCAATTCGCCTTTGCAAGGGCCGGGCTCGCTCACCCGCAAAGTCGGACGCCCCCCCACAGGGGACTTCTGCTGGGGCAAGAGATAGGCCGCCAAACTCGGGACCAGAATCAGCGCGCCGAGCATGTTCCACAGGAACATGAAGGCCAGCAAAATGCCCATGTCGGCCTGGAATTTGATCGGCGACCACGCCCAGGTAATCACGGCGGCGGACAGGGTGATGCCGATCAGCGCCACCACTTTGCCGGTCGAGGCCAAGGCCCCCATGTAAGAGGCCTTCACCGACAAGCCCTGGCGCTGGTACATCAGGTGAATCGTCAGCAGATACAGCGAGTAGTCCACGCCGATACCCACGCCCAGCGCCACCACTGGCAAGGTGGCGACCTTTACGCCGATACCGAGCATGACCATCAGAGCTTCGCAGAGGATGGTAGTGACCACCAGTGGCACCACTGCAACGATCACCGCGCGCCAGCTGCGGAAGGTGATAAAACACAGCAGCACCACCGCGGCATACACGTAGAACAGCATGGTGCGATTGGCTTTTTCCACGGCGATGTTCGTTGCCGCGTCAATACCCGAGGTCCCGGCGGCCAGCAGGAACTGGCGATCCGGGGTGTTGTGTTCTTTGGCGAACGCTTCGACCGCCTGGACCACACGGGTCAGCGTCTCGGCTTTGTGGTCGGAGAGGAACGCAATGATCGGCGCAATCGAGCGTCCATCGTTGAGCATCTCCGGACTGAAGTCAGACACGATGTTTATCGCATCCTGCACCACGTAGGGATCACGGTTGATGCTTTCCCACTTCAACGAACCTTCAAACCCCACAGTCGTGTAATGGCGCGCCAGACTGGCGGCCGAAACCGTGGTCTGCACTCCGGGCAAGTCGCGCAGAATCTGCTCGAGGCGATCCATTTCCAACAGCGTTTCGTAGCTGATCAAACCCTGGGGTGGCGTCGCGACGATCACGGCGAACTGATCGCTAGACAACTGATAGCGCTCGGTGATGTAGGCGTTATCCCGGTTGTAGACCGAATCGGCCCGCAACTCCGGCGCGCCGGGGTCCAGGTCACCGATCTGGATGCCCAATGCTACGTACCAGCCCGCTGCGGTGATCAGCGCGAACGCCAGAATCACCCACATCGCCCGCGGCTTCTCGGTGAACCCGCCCAGCCAGTTCAGTACCGGGTGTTCCGACTCCATGCTCTTCTGGCTACGCGCAGCGGCAGTTTTGCTGACCCCGGTAAAGGACAGCAGCACTGGCAGCAGAATCAGGTTGGTGAAGATCAACACCGCCACACCGATACTGGCGGCGGCGGCCAGGCCACGGATCACGGGAATATCAATTACCGCCAGCACCGCGAAACCGACGGCATCGGCCAGCAACGCGGTCAGGCCGGCGAGGATCAGCCGGCGGAAGGTGTAGCGCGCGGCGATATACCTATGGGTGCCACGCGCGATGTCCTGCATCACCCCGTTCATTTTCTGCGCGCCGTGGGACACGCCGATGGCGAAAATCAGGAAGGGCACCAGAATCGAGTACGGATCCAGGGCAAAGCCCAGCGCCTGCATCAGCCCCAACTGCCAGATCACGGCCACCACCGAGCAGCCTGTGACCAACAGCGTGCTGCGCAAGCAACGGATGTAGACCAGAATGATCAGCGAGGCAATAACCGCGGCATACAGGAAATAGGTTAGAACCTGACCCAGCCCCGCGATGAGTTCGCCGACCAGCTGGGCAAAGCCAATGACGTGGATTTCCACGCCTTGTTGTTCATAAGCCCGCAGCGCCTGAATTTTATCGCGGAAGGCTTTGTAATCCAGCGCTTCGCCGGTATCGGGGTCCTTGTCGAGCAAGGGCACGAAAATCATGCTTGATTTGTGGTCGTTGCCTACCAGTGAACCGGTGATGCCCGAGCGGTGGACGTTGAAGCGCAACTTGTCGATGTTCTGTTTGGAGCCATCGAATTTTTCCGGCATCACCGGGCCGCCCTTGTAGCCATCCGCGGCGATCTCGGTCCAACGCACCACGGGCATCCACAGCGACTTCATAAACGAGCGGTCTACGCCCGGAAGAAGAAAAACTTTGTCGTTGATTTCGCGCAGAGTGTTCAGGTAGTCCGCATCGTAAATATCATCGCCCTTGGTATTGGTGACGACGATACGCACCGAGTTACCCAGGCTGCGCAGCGAGCTGGCATGCGTGAGGTAGTTGCGCACGAATTCTTGGGACTGCGGCATCATGTCTTCGAAGCTGGCCTTGACCTCCAGCCGGGTCGAGAGAAACCCGAGCACCAGGGTCAACGCCATGCAGACCGCGATCAGGATGGCGCGATGGTTGAAGATAATACGCTCGGCCCTACTGCCCGATGTCTTATCGAAATCATCAAGGCGGATGGTGACCGGCATGCCGTCGCTTGGACTGGTAAAGATGGCCATTAGAGGTGCCTTCCAAATTGATTCAGGTGAAATTACCGAGGAGAGGACGACTGCAACTGCTCGGTTCGCATGCCTTCAAGGCTAGTAATCAACAACCGTTTATTCACCAATGACACGACACCGGTATAGCGGGCAGGGGTCTGCGCTCTCTGCAGGGAAAGTGACTGGCCCAGCCCGTCGCCCAGCAGCAATTCCCCCGCCGCATTGGTCAGGATGAACGTGTGCAAATCGCCTAAGGCAATGCCGGCAGTGATGCTGGAGTTGGAATGCGTGGTGAGAGCAACCCAGGTTATGCCTTCGTCGGTACTGCAATAGACCGCACCGCTGAGGCCATAAGCCAAAAGGACATTCCCAGCGCCGACTAACCCGAAGAAGCTACCGTCATGGCCCGTTTCGATTTTTTCAAAACGTTCCGAGAGTGGGTTGAGTTTGAAGACCGTGCCGCGTTCGGCGGCAATGTACAGATTGCCATTGAACTCATGAAGCGCATTAAGGTTGAGCGACTCTTCATTATCTATGCGATCGAACCATGGCTCCCAAGTACGTCCACCATCGTGCGTGGCCATAATGATGCCGAAAGAGCCCACGGCATATCCGCGGTTAGCATCTTTGAACCACACATCGAGTAACGGCAGTGATGAACCTGCCGCGTAGTTGCGGCCCACCAATGCCAGGGCTTCTGGGTTTTGCGTACTCGACTTGCTGTAATACCGCGTAAAGATTTCTTTGGCCTTGCGCCCGTCCAACTGTTTTTCCCAGGTCTTGCCCGCATCGGCGCTGTGCAGCACCACGCCATCGTGACCGACGGCCCAGCCATGGGTATCGGTCGGAAAACTCACCGCCACCAGATCGCTCTGCACCGGGCTTGGACTTTGCTGCCAGGTGTCACCCTGGTCATCTGAGGCGATCACCAAACCGCGGGGGCCTACCGCGATCAGACGACTGCCAGCTTTCACCACCGCCTGAATCGGACGTTTATTCAAGTTCTCCATTAAACGTGCGGGAACATCCAACGGGTCCTGAAACGCCGCATAGACCGGGAGCGAAAGCCCAGCACAGCACAATGCCGTAATAAGCCCCACGGTTCGAAATAGCGATGGAGTGGATGTATTAATAACCGCACTTCGATCGTTAAGACACGTGTGCAACTGCGCAATAAATAGAGAGCCCGGTATTACCGGCATCTCTGGTTCCTTAAACAAATACCTAGTTACCCATTTCATCGAGATCACCTACCGCTCATTTTCAAGAAAACCTCAGAGGATAATGACCCTCTGAGGGAGTGACCTTTAGCGGATACTCTGGCTTTGCAGGGCTTTAGGATTAAGGGGCAAGTTGAGTTTTTCTTCGCTCAGGTAGCTGCGAACATAGTTGCCTGGTTCGGTACGACCGCTGTTGATGACGATGTAGTTACCTTTGCGCAAGTCCTGGAACATCCAGGTATCGCTGTTCATGCCGCCCACGTCGTAAGTCGGGAAGTTGTGGATCTGCGCGACCCGCCAGATTTTTCCCGTATCGTCGAACGACTCGGTGTTGACCAAGCACCAGCAGTCTTCTTCGACCAAGAAGTTGCGTTTGCTGTAGGCATGGCGGGCATCGGGTTTGCGGGTCGCTTCGACGACCCAGACGTTACGTTTCTCGAAGCGCACGTACTCCGGCTTGACGAACTGCTTGCCCAGCACTTCCTGGGAAGTGGATTGGTTGGTCACGCCGTAGACGTTGTAAGGAACAAGCAGCTCCTTTTTGCCCACCAATTTCATGTCGAAGCGGTCCATGCGCCCGACGAAGCCAAAGGGTTCGTCCCACACGATCACACCGGCGTAGCTGCCCATCGGGGTGTCGTAGGTGAATTCCGGCGCGCGACGGACACGGCGCTGACCCGGGGTATAGAACCAGACCTTCGAGGTGTCGGAGGCATCCGGCAGGTAGTAGTTGAGGAACTGGGTACCGGCGGAAGTCGCCGGTGAATACAGCTCGGTCCAGAAGCCAAACATCGAGTTGTAGGTCTTTTTCTTCATCTCGCCGGTCTGCTCCGACCAGGGATGCAGATAGGCGGCGTTGATGCCGGGCAACTCGCTCGGGTGGCCACTGGTATCGACCAGCCAGTTCCGACTGCGCAGCCGCGAGACGGGCGGTGCGAAACGGAAGAAATGGTTCCACATCACTTCATAGCCATTCTGCGGCACCGGGAACGGGATGCCCTGGAAGGGATAACCGTCTTCGGCAGCACCTGACACTTTGTCGCCCTCTACCGCGCCATCAAGCTTGGCGGTGGTGGCGTTCTTCAGGGTGTTTTCCAGGAACCAGTTCGGGTAGGTCATGCTGCGTTGCGTCGGATAGACGTCGATCCGGTAATCCGGGAAACGCTCCATCATCGCCTTGGTGCCCTCGGTCAGCAGCGCTGCGTATTGTTGCATGTTCGCCTTGTTCACCGAATACAGCGGCTTCTGGCCGGCGAACGGATCCGGGTAGTTGTTGGGGCCGACTTTCGGTGGGTTCTTCAGGCCACCGTCATAGGCCGGGATTGAACCATCGGCGTTGCCGCCGGCGTTGGCGCCGAACTTGGTCAGGATATTACCTAACACTTTCGCTTCGTCGGCCGAGACGGCAGCGTAACCGGTCTGCATGGCCAACAGGGAGATGGCCAAAGCCAGCGCGGAGCGGCGGAGTTGCTTCAGATTTTTCATTGTAATTCTCCTGAGTACACTGCTTTAGAAAGACGTCTTCAGCTGAAGCTCGATCCAGCCTTTGTCGTTCAAGCCAATCGGCCCATTGCCGCCGGCATAGGCCGGGCCGGCACCAAAGTCGGCGTTCTTGTGTTTGGCATTCCAGTGGTAACCGTTGTATTGGAGGGTGGCCGAATGCGTCTGGCGCAGGGTACCGCGGATACCAATCGAATATATCTGCGTGCCTTCGGCGTAGAACGCGCCACCGGTGTAAGCCGGGTTGCCGTTGATGCCGTAGGTCAGTGACGTCGGCATACTCAAGTCCACTCCGGGGAAGGCTTGTAACCATTGCGGTTCGAAGAGCAAGGCAACCGCCAGGGCATTACGCGTGGCGCAACCGTCGCTCTTGGAGCCTGTACCGCAGGCGTCATAGCCAATACCGTTGTAGAGTTCCTTGTTGCCGGTCACGTCCACCAGGCGGGTGTAGGACAGCTCCGCAAGCAACACGCCGGTATCCCATAATGGGGTCTGACCCAGGGTGTACATACCGTTAACGATTACGTTGGCAATGTCGCCCGTGGCACCCTTTTTATAGGAAGTGCCCGGTACACCGTTGACGAGCGCGCTGGCCAGGCCGGTGTCTTGGCGGTACGACACTTCGATACCGGTGCTCACCGGACCGAAGTTGCCTTCGTAGCTGACGCCATACAGCTTGGTCTTCTCGGCGAACTCCTGATGCAGATTACCGCCGCCACTGGCATTCATATCGAGGAATAGCGAAGGCTGCACGTCGTCAAACTGGCGGTAGTAGAAGCCCAGGTCACCTTGCAGCCACTCGGGGGACCAAGCCACCTTGAAGCCGAAGTTGTTGTTGATGTCCTTGGGCTTGTTCTCATCGCCCGCTGTAACCGGGCCGCCGAAGGTCGAATCCAACGATGCGGCACGGTTTGGGCCGGCGTACGCGAAGTCGGTCGGCCCCAGGTAAGTACCGCCCTCCGGGTAGCGGTTGGCACGGAACTCTAGGAAGTATTGCGCCGATACCGACAGCTCAGGGCTCAGGTCGACGGTCGCCATGACCTGGTTACGCGGCATGAACAGCTCTTTCACCTCGGTGCCAGGCGCCGAGAAAGATTTTTGAAAGTCAATCGAGTGTTGCGAGTAACCAATGTTGGAGAAGCCGAAGAACAAGGCATTACCCCAATACTGGGTAAACCGCCCGGCTTTCAGATACAGCGGCGTCTCGCCCACTTGGGTGTTATGGAAAACGAAGGCATCCAATAGCTCGGCACCGCGCATATGAAACTTTTTCGTCGTGCTCGAATACTTGTTGCCGGAATAACTGGAGATATCAGCGAAGGCCGGATTGGTCTCCACGTCATCGTCATACGCGAAATCCTTCCAGGCAGAGCCAGAAACTCGATAACCGCTGTTCTCTTTATATGCGCCTTGCAGTTCGACCAGCGCATTGAAGCGGTTGGTGACCAAGTCACCTTTATCAAACTTGTAATCGCCTTCGTCATAGGAAGGATTATTAGCGATACCACTGTTACGGCCCTGAGTCCGCCAGCCCATCGTGTATTGCACCGTGGTGTTGAGGCTTGTTTCCCAGTCCTCACCGGTATCGAGCCTCATCGCCTGTACATGTTGCATCGCCCCTATATTTACCAACAGTAGGGTCAACAACTTGAAGGCCGGAAAAGGCCGACGTTTACTTTTCATCTGCATGACACATCCTCTTGGACTTATTATTTATGTCATTTTTTATTACTGTCCGCGCTCACGAACTCATACCAGCAAACAGTGACTAACCCACTCCACCTACACACTGACCTCTTCCTGCATTTACTTATTTAAATGTGCTCATTGGAATGCACCTCCACCTCCGGTGAGATCTGGCGTACAGGTATGAACGTGATCGGTTGACCAAGCGATGGGTTGTAAAACTCGGCGAGTAACTTCGGTTCCAGTGCCTGGACCTTCTCGACGTTGGCTTCCTTAACGTGGCCAAAGCCGCGGATTTGTCCCGGCAGCGAGGCGATCTGAATGAGGATGGCGTGGTTGACCGGCGTCAGTTGCTCGATCAAGGCCAACACCTGCTGCTCGTAATGAGTGATCAGGCGGCGCTCCATCTTGCGCTCCTCGGTGTAACCGAACAGGTCCAACGGCGTGCCACGCAAGCCCTTGAACTTGGTCAGCAGGGCGAAGGCACCACCCATCCATTGCCCGAACTCGCGCTTTTGCAGGTGACCGGTTTGCGGGTCTCGCTTGGAGAACAGCGGCGGCGCCAGGTTGTATTTGTAGCGCGCGCCATCCTCGAAGGATTCGTGCAGCTGCGCCTTGAAGGCCGGGTCGTTGTGCAGGCGGGCGACCTCGTATTCGTCCTTGTAGGTCATCAGCTTGGCGAAGTTGCGCGCCACCGCCACGGCCAGGGCATCGGCACCCGGCACCACGCGCGCTTCGGCGGCACTGACGGCTTCGACCAGGCGCAAATAGCGCTGGGCCCAAGCCTCGTTCTGGTAATGGGTGAGTAGTTTGGTGCGGTGTTCGACGATGTCAGCCAGCGCGGTCAGCGGTTTAAACTCCAGCTGCGGACGATGTTGCGCCAAGGCGGCGTCGATGCGGCTGGGGTCGCATGCCTGCAGGCGACCGAGGGCGAACGCTTCTTTGTTGAACTGGATCGCCACGCCGTTGATTTCCACGGCGCGCTCGATGGCTTGCGGCGACACCGGCAGCAGCCCGCTCTGCGAGGCATAGCCGAGCATGAACAGGTTGGAGGCGATGGTATCGCCCATCAGCGCTAGGCCTAAGCCGCTGGCGTCGACGCCGTGCAGGTCTTTCGACAGCTGACCCAAATGGCCGAGAATGCGGCCGTTGTCCAGTTGCAGGTCCGGGTTGCGCTGGAACGCAGGGGTCGGAGTGATGCGCATGTTCACCACCACGCGGGTACGCCGGGCATCCAGGGTCACGATCGGCTCTTTCGCTAGGCCAGCAACGGCGTCGAACGCCAGGGCCAAATCAGCCTCACCGATGCCAAGTCTCTGCGCGCCCAGTTCGCCGCTGTTATTGGCAATCCGCACGTGGCTGTAGACCGCACCGTTCTTCTGGCTCAGGCCGGTCATGTCGAACACCGAGCAGGCCCTGCCTTCCAGGTGCGCGGCCATGCCCAGCAGCGCGCCGACGGTAACCACGCCCGTGCCGCCGATGCCGGTGACGATGATATTAAATGAACCGTCCAGCGCCACCAGTTGCGGCTCCGGAAGGTCATGGGTCAGTTCGCCAACCTGGGCGGATTTCTTCGGCTTACGCGGCTCGGCATCCAGTACGGTGATAAAGCTGGGGCAGAAGCCTTTGACGCAGCTGTAATCCTTGTTGCAGTTGGACTGATCGATCTCGCGCTTGCGGCCGACCTCGGTTTCCTTGGGCCACACGCTGACGCAGTTGGACTGCACAGAGCAGTCGCCACAGCCTTCGCACACGTCCGAGTTGATAAACATGCGCTTGGCCGGGTTAGGGAACTTGCCGCGTTTGCGGCGGCGGCGCTTCTCGGCGGCGCAGGTCTGTTCGTAGACGATGACGGTGACGCCCTTAACCTCGCGCAGGTCGCGCATCACGGCGTCGTAAGTGTCACGGTGGTGTACGGTAACGCCGTCACCCAGACCGCTGTGCTGTCCGTAATTATCCGGGCTGTCGGTTACCACCACGCAACGCACCACACCCTCGGCGAGTACCTGACGAGTGATGTCGCCGGGGGTCAACGGACCGTCCACCGGCTGGCCGCCGGTCATGGCCACGGCATCGTTGAACAGGATGCGGAAGGTCATGTTGACCTTAGCCGCCACCGCGCCACGCACGGCCAGCAGACCGGAATGGTAATAGGTTCCATCGCCCATGTTCTGGAAGATATGCGGCGTGTCGGAGTAATGCGCCAGGCTGTACCAATGCCCCCCCTCACCGCCCATCTGGGTGTTCGGCAACATCGCCGGGCCGCTGTACATGGCCATGGCGTGGCAGCCGATACCACCGGCGGCGATGCTGCCTTCCACGGTACGGGTGCCGGTGTTGTGCGGGCAGCCGGAGCAGAAGTACGGGGAACGTGACGCCTCGGCCGAGTCCATGGTCTCAACCCGGGCCAGCTCGGTGCTCATCCCGGCGGCGCGGGCGGACAGCGCGGCGTCTTGGATGCCGAGGCGACGCAGCCGCTCGGCAATTACCACCGCCAGTTGCATGGGCTCGAGCTGAATATCTGACGGAATCATAAACACGCCGTCTTCATCGAGCTTGCCGACGATTTTCGGTGCATTGACCAGGCCGTAGAGAATCGCCTTGGCCTGATTTTCCACCAGACCGTCCTTTTCCTCGATAAACAGTAGCTCGTCCTGGCCAGCGGCGAACTCGGCCAGCCCCAGGCGTTCGACCGGGAACATGCAGCCGAGCTTGTAGAAGGAAATACCTAAGGCTGCCGCACCGGCGTCGTCGAGACCGAGCAAACTCAGAGCCTGAACCACGTCCTGCACCGCCTTGCCGGTGGAGACGATGCCGAGGCGACGTTGCGGCGCGTCGAAGCGCACTTGGTCGATGCCATTGGCGCGGACGAATTTTTCCACCAGCGGCCAGCGGTAGCGCTTGACCACAATCTCGGACTGCTGGCGGTCGATGTGCGAGGAAACGTTATGAATGCCATTGGCCGGTAGCTCGCCGTATGCCGGCAGAACCGGCACGACCACCGCCGTATCGATATCGATGGTCATGGTCTGTTCGAGGGTTTCGTTGCACATTTTGAAGCCGGTGTAGAGACCGGTGTAACGCGACATGGCGAAACCGAGCAGACCCAGGCGGATCACGTCCTGGACGTTGGAGGGCGCGAAGATCGGCATGCCACAATGCATCAGCGCCACTTCGCTCTGGTGCGCGACGGTGGACGATTTGCCCGAATGATCGTCACCGGCCACTACCAGCACGCCACCGTTAGGATGAGTGCCCGCGACGTTACCGTGCTTGAGCGGATCGCCTGAGCGATCAACGCCGGGCCCCTTCCCGTACCAGATGGCGAACACGCCGTCCTTGTTCGGTTTCGGCGTGGAGCCAAGCATCTGCGTGCCCCACACCGCAGTGGCCGCGAGATCTTCGTTGACACCGGGCTGGAACAGGATGTCGTGCTGGTCAAGCAGCTTTTTCACCCGCCACAGTTCGAGATCGAGGCCACCCAGCGGCGACCCCCGATAACCGGAGATAAAACCTGCGGTGTTCAGGCCTGCGCGGCGGTCGAGCTCGCGCAGGATCATCGGCACGCGCACCAGAGCCTGGGTTCCGGTCATCAGAACCACGCCGGTCTCGGTGTATTTATCCTCAAGCTTCACGTCACGCATAATTATTTTTTTCCGTCGAGTCATGGGTAGATCAGGCGGGCCGCTGCTCAGCCGATCCCGCACCCAGGCGGTAACCGACAGGCTGAAAGCGGTAAGCCGCATTTTTTTCCGCAAGATAGGACGCGAACGCCGCCTCAAATAACACCAGCACCGCCTGCGAACTGTCGCGCGCGGTCATCTGCGCAAACCATAGCTCCAGCCCCAGTTCGGCGAGGATCGAACGGTCATAGACGAAACCGAAGACGCGCTCGGCGATGTCCAGGCAATAGAAGGCGAACAGGTCGGCGTAGCTCAGCGTCTCGCCCATCAGGAACGGACGTGGCGCGATCAGTCGCCGCAGCGCGCCGATGGCACGATCCAGGGTGATGCGCGCCGCGTCGAGAGTCGCGGTACTGTTGCTGGTCCCCATAAACACGCCGGGAAACAGCGAACGCACCGGCATCTCGACATACAGCTGCAAGATGTTGATCACTTGGCGCTCGCGAGCGCGCTGGAAAGGGTCGGCCGCATGCAGGGTCGGCACCGGCAGGCTGTCCTCGATATAGCCGAGGATCGCCACGGTTTCGGCGATCCAGCCCTGGGGGGTCTGCAATACGGGAATCTTGCCCATGGGGCTGACCGCGAGAAATTGCGCTTCCTGACTCACCCGCGTGGTGACGAGTTCGAAGTCCCTTGCGGTCTCGATCAGCGCCGCGTGGGCAATGTTGAAGTAGTTGCTAACGGCATAGCCGTGCAGGCGCAGTTGCGGAGTGCGGGCCATGGCGGTTACTCGCTCGCCGCCGAGCCAGGCTCGGTGTCGAACATCTTGCCGGGATTGAGGATGCCGTTCGGGTCGAGCAACTTCTTGATGTCGCGCATCAGGCCGCGCTCGATCGGGCTGCGACTGATCGGGAACCAGTGCTTCTTCTCCAGACCAATACCGTGCTCGGCCGATACCGAGCCACCGAAGTCGCCCAGCGGCTCGTAGACGCAGGCTTCGACCTGCTCGCGTTCATCCTCGGTGCCAGCACCAATGGCGATATGCAGGTTGCCGTCGCCGACATGGCCGAGAAACGCGATCAGACCCTGCGGCCAGCCGGCGTGCAGGCGCCTGGTGACGCGGCGCATGTACTCCTCCATGTCGCCGACCGGCAGGGAAATATCGAAAGCGTAAAACGGACGATAATCCTTGACCAGGTGCTCCAGGTCTTCGCGAATATTCCAGATCGATTGCTTCTCGCGTTCGGAGCGGGCGATCACCGCATCGTCGATCAGCCCCTTCTCAATGCCCGCTTCCAGAGCCCTGCCGAACAGCTCGGCATCGCGCTCCTGGTCGGCGCCGAGGGACTCGATAATGGCGTAGAACGGCTTGTCCGATGGCAGCGGCGGCTGGTGGCGGCCTGAAGCGGTGTTGACCCGGTAGAAGTTATTGTCTATCAGCTCAAAGGCGCTGAGCTGGCCGCCCAGGGCACCATCCATATGCCGCAGCAGGTTGGCCAACTGGTCGAAACTGGTGGCGCAGACCATTGCCGTATTGCTGCTCGACGGCAGCTCGCGCAGGCGCAGTACCAGACGTGTAATCACGCCCAGCGTGCCCTCGCTGCCGATAAACAGCTGCTTGAGGTCGTAGCCGGTGTTGTTTTTGATCATGCGGTTAAGCGACGAGACGATGCGCCCATCGGCCAGCACCACTTCGATGCCCAGCACCTGCTCGCGCATCATCCCGTAGCGGATCACGCGCACTCCCCCGGCATTCGTCGCCGCGTTACCGCCGAGCTGGCAGGAACCACGACCGCCGAGGTCTAGCGGAAAGCTCAGGCCGAAGGGTTCGAGATGGTCTTGGAAAGCTTCCAGAATCACCCCGGCCTGGACCGTGGCCGTGCGGTTGGCCAGATCGACGCTTTCGATCTGGTTCATCCGCTCCAGCGACAGCACCACATCGCCTGACCGGGTCTCGGTGGCGCGCACCCAACCGGACATGCCGCCCTGCACCACCACCGACTGATGCGCGGCGTTGCACAGAGCCAGGATTTGCGAGACTTGCTCGACAGTGGTCGGGCGAAGGATGGCGTCAGCCTCGATGCGCGACATGAACACGCCGGGCTGGCGCGAGCTGACGTCCACACCAGTGAGCATGCCGCCCTCACCGACAACTGCTTTCAGTTTTTGTAACAGTTCGGTGGGTACGGCCTTGCCTGATACGGCCAGATCGACTTCGGTACGCTTGGTAGAAAGAACGTCGGGTGTACTCATAAGTGTTCACTTGCCCGTTTTTAGATTTATCGCCATTCGTTTGTCGCTGGCGAATGGGAGGCTGGTGATGAATTGTTGGCGCATTGGCCAACACCAGCGATGGCAACACCGAATCGTGCAAAGCATTTCGTGCCAAAAACTCCAGAGCGATTTATTCGTTCGCTTCATGCTTGCCTCACCGCCCCTCGACCCGACGGGTCGGCATTCGCGAGATGCACAGCCATACGTATGGCCGCCGTGCAAATCGCGCCATCACGTTCGCCTGCATCCCAGGCAGACAAAAAGGCCGATTCCAGGCATGACTGGATCGGCCTAACGACTCTTGAAACAGAGCGTCAAATCAAAGGAGAAGCGGTATCAACGATTGATAAAAACCGCCTTGCGCTTGGCGAAGAAGGCAGCGATGCCTTCACGGAAGTCGCTAGTGCTGGCACACGCACGAAAGGACTCATGTTCGGCGTTCAGCTGCTGCGCATACGTGCTCGTACCCGCCTGGCGCAGCAGGCGCTTGATTTGGCCATAGGCGAAGGTCGGGCCCGAGGCCAGTTGCAACGCCAGGCAGGCGGTTTCCGCTTCTACCTGGCCTTCCGACACCACGCGTGTGATCAGGCCAAGCTTCAACGCCTCCTCAGCTGATAGCACGGTATTCAGCAATGCCATTTCCATCGATCGTTGCAGACCAAGCTGATGCAGCAAGTGCCAGGAACCGCCGCCATCAATGCTGGTAGCAATATTGCTATAGGCCAGACAAAAGCGTGTATTCGCTGCGGCGATCGTCATGTCGCAGCCCAAGGCGATACTCATGCCGGCTCCGGACACGGGACCGTGCACGCTGGAAATTACCGGCTGCGGCAGTTCCGACAGTATCGTCAGCGCGCGATGCAACGGCTCAATGATTGCCGAAGCCAATTGCGCCGGATCATCGCTGGAACGGAAGGCCGCCAAGTCGCCGCCGGCCATAAAAGCACGGCCGGCACCGGATAGGATGATCACGCGCACGTCGTCGCGCGTGGGTAATTGCTCACACAGTGTCAGGAAGGCCTGCGCACTTTCGATGTTGATCGCGTTGAGCGCTTGTGGACGGTCAAAGACGATTTTGGCGATGCCCTTGACGACTTCCATGCGTACGGGCGCGGTGGTTGATTGCATTACGGCTGCCGACACGGGGGTCGCTCCTGCTCTTATTGGTTCTGTTCTCTTTAGCCGAACGTTTTTTCCAGCGACAGCCCTCAGGTCAAGGCCGTCAATGCCTTCAAGGGCGTGGCGCTATTGGCTAGAGCCTGGAGATCCGGTTTCATGCCTCCCTTGACCAGCGCCTTCCCCTGCACGTAATCACGCACAAGATTCACGCAATCCAGTGCCAGCACCTGACCCTGCTTGAGGTAGACGACGGAGAAGCTGCGGCTGGCAAGGTCGCCGCGTACTACGGTCTGGTCGTAGCCGACCGAGAGGCCGACGGTCTGCAATTTCAGGTCGTACTGATCCGACCAGAACCAAGGCACCGCGTCGTAGGGCTCCGCCTGGCCAGTAATGAATTTAGCCACCACCTTGGCCTGGTCGTTGGCGTTCTGCACTGACTCAAGACGAATAGGATCCACCCCTTCGCAATACCTGTTCAGATGTGCGGCACAATCGCCGATAGCGAATACGTCCGGCAGTTGTGTGCGGCAGAACTCATCGACAAGCACACCGTTACTATCGACCAGTCCGGCCTCAAGCAATGGAGCGATAGCCGGGATGATGCCGATGCCGACGATCACCATATCGGCCTGCAGAATGCTGCCGCCCTGCAATGCGACCCCGGTCACCTTGTCGCCTTCGCCGACGAGATAATCGACCACCACGTTGAGACGGATATCCACGCCATTTGCGCGGTGTTCGGCCTCATAGAAGCGCGACAAGGCCTCGCCGGCAACCCGTGCCAATACGCGATCCTGGGCTTCCAGCACGGTGACCGATTTTCCCAGTTTAGTGAGTATCGCGGCCGCTTCCAGGCCGATGTAACCGCCGCCGATGACTAGCACGCGGCGGGTGGTTTCCAGCTCGCTGATCATGCGGTCGACGTCGGCGCGATTACGCACCGAATGCACGCCACGCAGATCGTGGCCCTGGCAACTGAGGCGACGTGGCGTACCGCCGGTGGCCCAGATCAGCTTGCCATAGCCGACTTGCACACCGCTGTCGATTGTCAGCACGTGCGCTTGGGCATCCAGGGAAACGACCCGCTGAGCCAGACGCATATCGATGTGCTTTTCGTTCCAAAAACTTGCTGGGCGCAATAGCAGCTGATCGAAGCTCTTCTCTCCGGACAGGTATTCCTTGGACAACGGCGGCCGCTCATACGGCAGTTCATGCTCGTCGCCAATCATGGCAATGGAACCTTGAAAACCCTGTTGCCGCAGCAGGCTGGCAGCCTGGGCACCGGCATGGCCGGCACCGACGATCACAACATCTTTGTACATGCTGTCTTCCTCTTGTTCTTATTGGCGTCAGCTCGAACCACGAGTCATTGGGTGATACTCAATCTTCCGGCGCGATAGTCACGCGCAGGCCGTCCATTTCTTCCTTAAAGATCACCTGGCAGGAAAGGCGCGAGGTCGCGGTGCGATGGTCGGAGCTGTCGAGCAAGTCGTTTTCGTCGTTGCCCATCGGCTTCAGGCGGTCGACGAACTCAGGGTCGACGATCACGTGGCAGGTTGCACAAGAACAGGTGCCGCCACAGAGTGCCAAGATGTCGTCCACGCCGCCGGCCCGCATAATATCCATCAACGATTGCGAGGTTTCCGCTTGCAATGTCATCTGCTCGCCAGCACGGTTTTCAACGATGAGAATGCCCATTTTTCCCTCGATAATGCTTGGAAAGAGTGTTTGGTAAACGGCCAGATCAGGCGTAGAAACCGCGACCATTGGCAGCCCGCTCACGCAGGCTTTCAGGCACGGCGTACCGCTCGCCGTATTGACTGGCGAACGTATCTGCCTGATCGACGAAAAGACGTGGGCCCTCGACTTCGATAAAAGAAACGGGTCCGCCTGTCCACATAGGGAAACCAGCGGCAACAGCACCCGCATCGGCTTCCAGCGGATCGACCACCACCCTCCTGTCCAGGCTGCGCACGGCGGTGATCGCCTGGACATACAGCAAGCGACGTTTCAGTTCGGCGACGACGGCAAAATCCGCATCGTCTAAAAGCGGAATCACCGGTGCGGCGGGTGTATCGACCTCGGCACGCACCGCGCAGTGCAGAGAAAGATTGGCAACCATGTTGGCGGCAACACCTTCCTCGACCATGGCCTGCATTTCCGCGCCCACGGACTGACGCAATTCGGTGAGGTACGCTCTCAGGTCTTCACGCTGTTCGTGCTTGGCCAGCGCCTGACGTGACACAAAGTTAGTGCGTGCCATGGCCTTGGCTTGAGGTGAACGCACGGTGTTGAAGAAATAGCGCGACTCGATGCGCAGTGCGGCATCTATCGGGACCTGCGAACCTTCGTAAATGCATTTGAGGATATTCGCCACAGCAGGATATTGCCCGCCTGCAGCATGGCGTGCCGCCAATGCTGGAGCGAAAACGCCATAGCCTTGTGACGTATGCGGGTTGCCACCCGGTAACTTGAATTCCTTCTCATCCCACGGCGCCACCACCTGTGGATGGTCAAGCACCCAGCGGCGCGCGGTTTCCACCAGATGCTCGGCAGGCACCAGGGCATGCACGATGCCACCGGCCAAGGCCTCGGCCGGTGCAATCGGTGCACCGTCCAGAAGATAAGGCAACGCGGCATTGATGCCGAGCACACGAATCAAACGTTGCGTGCCGCCGGCACCTGGCAACAGGCCTACGCCTACCTCGGGGAAGGCTAGCCGCAGTTTTGGATCATCCACCGCGACGCGATAATGACAGGCAAGCACCAACTCCAGACCACCACCAAGCGCCATGCCACCGATGGCTACGGCGACCGGTTTTCCGCAGGTTTCCAAGGCACGCAAGCGCCGCGACCAGCTAGCACTTTCTGCCAGTCCAATTCGTAGTTCTTCCTGACTCTGCGCCGCGCGCCAGCCATCGAAATGACCGAGGATTTCCGTCAGGTCGGCACCGGCACAGAAACCGCTGGCCTTGCCGGACACCACCACTGCCCCACGAATATCGGCACTGCTGCGCAGCGTCGACACAACCTGTTCAAACTCTCGTTGTACTTCGAAACTGATCACGTTCATGCCCTTGCCAGGCACATCGAAGGTGATCAGCGCGACGCCGTCGGCATCGGTCTTGATGGAAAAGTTTTTCATATTGCTCCTCAAACCCGCTCGATAACGGTAGCAGTACCCATCCCGGCGCCGACGCAGAGATTGACCAGGGCGGTTTCTTTATCGGTGCGCTCAAGTTCATCCAGCGCGGTACCAAGGATCATCGCGCCAGTAGCGCCAAGCGGATGGCCCATGGCGATGGCGCCCCCGTTAACGTTGACCTTGGCAGGGTCGAGGTTGAGCACCTGCAGATAGCGCAGCACCACTGCGGCAAAAGCTTCGTTGAGTTCGAACAGGTCAATGTCGGCGGTGGTCATTCGCAGGCGTTGCAGGACCTTCTGCGTGGCGATAGCAGGACCGGTAAGCATGATGGTCGGCTCGGAACCGACCGAGACCATACCCTTGATCCGCGCGCGCGGCTTGAGTCCTAGTGCTTCGCCGGCTGCCCTGGAACCGATCAGCACGGCAGACGCACCGTCCACCACACCTGATGAATTACCACCGTGGTGTACGTGGTTGATCTGATCGACCTGCGGGTAGCGCTGCAACACGGCGCTGTTATAGCCCAACTCGCCCTGCTTGACGAACGCTGGCTTGAGCCCGGCCAGGGATTCCAGTGTGGTCTGCGGGCGCATGTGTTCGTCGCGTTCCAGCAAGACAATGCCGGACTGGTCCAACACCGGTACAATGGACTTCGCGAACCGCCCTTCATTCCAAGCGCGTGCGGCGCGGCGCTGGCTTTCTACCGCATAACCATCGACGTCCTCGCGGCTGTAGCCAAACAGCGTGGCTATCAGGTCGGCACCGATACCTTGCGGAGCATAATAATGATCGAAGGCGAAAGTCGGATCGACCATCATCGCACCACCATCGGCACCCAAGGCCACGCGAGACATGGATTCGACGCCTCCCGCGATGACAAACTGCGCCTCACCGCTGGCTACCTTGCCAGCAGCGATGTTGCACGCCTCCAGCCCGGACGCGCAGAAACGGTTGACGCTGACACCCGGCACGCGCTGGTTGTAACCGGCTACCAGTGCCGCAATGCGGGCGATGTCGCTGCCTTGCTCGCCTACCGGCATCACGCAACCAAGGATCACGTCATCGACCAGCGAGGTATCGAGATCGTTGCGATTTTGGATCGCCTGTAAGACCTGTACGGCCAGGGCCAGCGATGTCATTTCATGCAGCGCGCCATCTGGCCGGCCGCGGCCGCGCGGAGTGCGCACAGCGTCGAAGATATAGGCAGAAGTCATAGGTTCTCCGGGAATCAGCGCGGCGCGAGACGGATAGCGCCATCAAGGCGTACAGACTCGCCATTCATGTAGCTATTGGTGATCAGGAAGGCGGCCAGATCGGCGTACTCCTCGGGCAGACCCAGGCGATGCGGAAAAGGCACTGAAGCGGCCAGGGACTGTTGCACGTTGTCCGGCAGGCCAGCCATCATCGGCGTGGAGAACAGACCCGGCAGTATGCAGTTGATGCGCACGCCATCAGCCGCTAGGTCGCGGGCAATCGGCAGAGTCATGCCAACCACACCGGCTTTCGATGCGGAATAGGCGGACTGCCCCACCTGCCCATCTTGAGCTGCGACGCTGGCGGTATTGACGATCACTCCGCGTTCGCCGTGTTCTAGCGGCTCGAGGGTAAGCATGCCGGCTGCGGCACGCGACAGGCAGCGAAAGGTGCCAACCAGGTTAATTTGGATCACGCTATCGAAATCAGCACTGGGGAATGCCTTGATCGCGCCGGTGGCACGGTCTCGGCTGGCGGTTTTGGCACCCCTGGAGATACCGGCACAGTTGACTAGGATGCGCTCCTGGCCGTGCGCTTGGCGAGCGCTAACGAAACCGGCATCGACAGATTCATCCGATCGCACATCGACGCGACAGAAAACCCCATCAACCTCCTTCGCAAGCTGCTCGCCACGCTCGGCATTCATGTCGAAAATCGCGACCTTGACGCCAGCGGCCGCTAACTTGCGCACCACCGCTTCACCTAATCCCGAGGCACCGCCAGTCACCACTGCTGCAATGTTCGATTCCAGTTTCATATGGCCTACCTCCGAGGTCGCAGCACACATCGAATGCGCAAACGAACGATCTGGTTATTTGCAGGCAATTTTCCGCTTTTCTCGAAACGAGACCACAACCGAAGGTGCCAAGCCGTGCCATTTCATGACATTAGTAATCTTCAGCCCCTGGTACGGTCTGGCGACGCGGATGGGAGACAGTCACTATGTTTTGACCAGATCGATTACAGGAGCATTTTCAGATGCGCATATTGATTGTCGGAGCAGGCGCCATCGGCGGGTACATCGGCGCACGATTACTTCAGGCAGGGCGTGACGTAACTTTTCTGGTCCGCCACACACGTGGCAAACAACTCAAGCGCGATGGCCTGGCAGTGAAAAGCCCATTGGGTGACATCCATATTCCGGCGCCACCATGGGTGCTGAGTACGCAGATCACTACGACCTACAATCTGATCCTGGTGAGCTGCAAGGCCTACGACCTGGATTCAGCAATGGAAGACTTCGCGGGCGCTGTCGACGTAGATACAGCGATTCTGCCACTACTCAATGGCATGCGTCATCTGGGCCAGCTGGAACAGCGCTTTCACCGGCGCAACGTGCTCGGCGGCCAATGTCGTATATCCCTGGACCGCGATGCATCCGGCGTGATCCTGCACCACAACCCTATCAACCAGATCGCGTTCGGCGAGCTGAACGGCAAGCATTCACCGCGCGCCAAGGCGATAGCCGAGGTGTTGTTTTGCGGTTCGCAATTCGAGGCACAGTTGAGCAACCAGATTGTCCAGGAAATGTGGGAGAAGTGGGCATTAATCGCCACCGGCGCCGGCATAACCTGCCTGATGCGCGCGGCCCTTGGCGACATCAACGCAGCAGGCGGCGTACACCTGATCGTACGCCTGCTGGACGAATGTGCGGCGATTGCCGAGAAAGCTGGTCATCCACTTCGCGACACTATTCGCCAGCGCTATCTGGAAGTACTTACCGAACCTGGCTCGACCCTGGTTGCCTCGGCACTACGCGATGTCGAACGCGGCGCCCGAACTGAAGCCGATCACATACTTGGCGATCTACTTGAGCGGCGTGCTCCGGTTTCCAACGAGGATTTCTCACTTCTGGCCCTCGGTTTCATGCACTTGAAAGCCTACGAGGAGCGCCAGATTCGCGAGGGCTGATACAACGTTAGAAACAGGATATTTTGGGCTGCGGCAGTAGGGCTAACCAAGCCTCGAACACTAATAATAAGAGGGTGCGGATGTGCTATTTGCAAAGAGCAATAAAACCGCGAATGAGTTCCCGGCTGAACTGATCGACGCGCTCGAGGGTAGGCGTTCTTCTACCAATTTCATTATCAACAGCGCTGCCAATAGCATGGTCGATAAGGCACGAATAGCCTGGAAAAACCATCATCTGGCGCAACAGCAGGAACGCCTGGCGATCAGCGAAAACGAACAACAACACCTGAATCCCAGATTCGAACTGATCTGCAACGCCAGCAGCGAAGAATTGTGGGACATGGGCGGGATCTGCGGGAATCCGCAGAATGCAAAGAACGAGCTCTGGTGCTCGGACCAGTTCCGCGCCCTGCCCGGTTTTCACAATGAACAGGATTTTCCAAACCAGCTGTCGAGTTGGGCCGTGCGCCTGCATCCTGATGACATGCAGGTGTCCGAAGAAGAACTCAGACGTCACCTGAGTGCAAAGAACGAAACGACGCCGTACTCCACCGAATACCGGCTGCTGACCCAATGTGACTTATATCGCTGGTTTACTGCCAGCGGCCGTACTTTGCGTGACGCCCACGGCACACCGATAAGCATGGCCGGTTCGTTGCGCGACATCCATGAACAACGCCAACGAGAACAGGAGTTGGACAAGACCCTGACCCGTTTCGAACTGGCGCGCGAGTTGCTGACCGACGGCCTGTGGGACATAGAAGTGATCGGTGGCGACCCAATGAGTCCACTCAACCCGCGCTGGTGGTTACCGCAGTTTCGCGGCATGTTGGGTTTCGAGACGCCGGAGGAATTTCCTAACGTGCTGGATAGCTGGGTCTCGTGCATCCATCCCGAGGACAAGGATGGCGTCATCCAGATATTCGGCACACACCTGAGTGACCCCGTGGGCGGCGAGCCTTTCGAAGCAGTCTACCGGATAAAGCTCAAAAGCGGAGAGTACGGCTGGTTCCGCTCCCGCGGCCAGACAAAACGCACGGCCGAGGGCACGCCGTTGCGGGTGGTCGGCTCAGGTGGATATCCACCTGAGCCGTCACGAAGAACAGTGCGTAAACAACAGGAGCTGCAGCGCCGTGAGCTGGAACTCAATATGCACAAACTCACGGAAATTGTCAGCGCGATACAGAGTATCGCCAGTCAGCCCAACCGGCTGGCATTCAATGCTGCTATCGAAGCTGCTCGTGCAAGCAAAGCCGGACGCGGTTTCGCCGTGGTCGCCGACGAAGTGCGCAAGCTGGCCACGCGCACCAACGAGGCCACGCAACAGGCGGCGAATATGATCCATTCACGCGTTTGAGCCAAGTCAAGCGCACCCAAAAAAACAACACGTCTTCAACCGGAGTCTATCCAATGAACAACGACAAAATTTTAGTGGAACGCCGCGGACACACGGTCCTGCTGACCATCGTCAATCCACCCGCCAATACCTGGGATCTTCAATCTCTGACCAGTCTTGAGTCACTCGTCGAACAATTCAATCAGGATAAAGACATCTACGCGCTGGTCATCACCGGCCAAGGTGAGAGGTTCTTCTCAGCCGGTGCCGACTTGAACCAATTTGCAAGCAGTGATAAACGCGTCGCCAAACAGATCAGTGATCTGTTCGGTCGAGCCTTCGTGGCCCTGTCGAATTTCCGCGGTGTTTCTATTGCGGCAATCAATGGGTATGCCATGGGTGGCGGCTTGGAGTGCGCACTCGCCTGCGATATTCGCATTGCAGAGGAACACGCTCAAATGGCGTTGCCCGAAGCAAAGGTCGGGCTTCTGCCCTGTGCTGGAGGGACCCAGAATCTGCCGTGGTTGGTGGGTGAAGGTTGGGCCAAACGCATGATTCTTTGTGGAGAGCGCATTGGTGCGCAAAAAGCCGAGCAAATTGGCTTGGTTGAAGAAGTAGTTCCACGAGGCGAGTCACTAGCGTTCGCCTTGCGGCTGGCAGAAAAAGTCGGCGAACAAAGTCCCTCCTCTGTCAGCCGTTGCAAGCGTCTGGTGATGAACGCCCGGGTTTCGCCGCAAACAGATGGCTGGGACAAGGAACGAGATCTCTTCCTCGAGCTTTTTGATACAGAGGATCAAAAAGAAGGTGTTGTTGCCTTCCTGGAAAAGCGTAGTCCTGACTGGCGCAATGCTTGACTGCAGGTATCCTCTCGTTCCTTAGAATCCGTTTGGCTCTAAGCGAGACCGTTGCTTGACGACTTAATGATCGCAATGAGCTGCGCGCATGACCCATTTTTTACTCCCTTTCCCCCAATCTCTTCGCTGGATATCTTCAATGTATCCGGAGAAAGGACAAACTCTACAATTGCCGTTGGAGATGTGACGTGCACATTAGTGTTCCTCTCGAAACCCAGACGGGTGAAACACGGGTTGCTGCAACCCCAGAAACCATCAAGAAGCTGATCGGCCAGGGCCATAAGGTCACTGTACAAAGCGGCGCCGGCGTGAATGCCAGCGTTGTCGACAGTGCCTTTGAAGCGGCAGGCGCAAGCATTGGCAGCGCCAACGATGCGTTTGCTGCAGAGCTGATTCTCAAAGTCGTCGCCCCCAGCGACAGTGAGCTCGCACTGATCAAGAGCGGCACCATAGTGGTGGGCATGCTCAATCCGTTCAGCAATGAAACCATCGCTAAAATGGCCGAATGCGGGATTACCGCCTTTGCCCTGGAAGCGGCGCCGCGCACCTCCCGTGCCCAGAGCCTGGACGTGCTGTCGTCGCAAGCCAACATCGCCGGTTACAAAGCCGTGTTGCTGGCCGCGCACCACTATCCGCGTTTCATGCCGATGCTGATGACGGCGGCGGGCACCGTGAAAGCGGCGCGTGTGCTGATCCTCGGTGCCGGCGTGGCCGGCTTGCAGGCCATCGCTACCGCGAAACGCCTGGGGGCGGTGATCGAAGCGTCCGACGTGCGTCCGGCGGTGAAAGAGCAGATCGAATCCCTTGGCGCCAAGTTCGTCGACGTGCCTTACGAAACCGACGAAGAACGTGAATGCGCCGTCGGCGTCGGAGGTTACGCCCGCCCGATGCCGGCCAGCTGGATGCAGCGCCAGGCCGCGGCCGTGCACGAACGCGCCAAACAGGCGGACATCGTCATCACCACCGCGCTGATTCCCGGCCGCAAGGCACCGACGCTGCTGAGCGCGCAAACCGTGGCGCAGATGAAACCGGGTTCGGTGGTCATCGACCTCGCGGCCGCCCAGGGCGGCAACTGCCCGCTGACCGTGGCCGACCAGATGGTCGTCGAAAACGGCGTGACCATCATGGGCCCGACCTACCTGGCCAGCTCCGTGGCGGCCGATGCTTCGGCGCTGTACGCCCGCAACCTGCTGGACTTCATGAAACTGTTGTTCGATAAAAACGGACAACTGGTGATCAACCTGGAAGACGATATCGTCGCCGCGTGCCTGATGTGCCGCGACGGCCAGATCGTGCGCAAGAACGGCTGAGGATAAAAACAATGGAAGACATGCTGATCTCTCACGGTATCTACAACCTGATCATCTTCGTGCTGGCCATCTATGTCGGATACCACGTGGTCTGGAACGTCACACCGGCCCTGCACACGCCACTGATGGCGGTGACCAACGCCATCTCGGCGATCGTGATCGTCGGTGCCATGCTCGCCGCCGCCCTCACCGTGACCCCGCTGGGCAAGACCATGGGCACCCTGGCCGTGGCCCTGGCCGCGGTCAACGTGTTTGGTGGCTTCCTGGTGACCCGGCGCATGCTGGAAATGTTCAAGAAAAAAGCGGCCAAAGCGCCGGCGGCCAAGGTCGAAGCAGTCAACGCCGAGGTGCAGCAAGCATGAGCATGAACCTGGTTACCTCCCTGTATTTGATCGCCTCGGTCTGCTTCATCCAGGCGCTCAAGGGCCTCTCGCACCCCACCACGTCGCGTCGTGGCAACCTGTTCGGCATGCTCGGCATGGGCCTGGCGATCCTCACCACGGCGGGCCTGATCTACAAGCTCGGCGCCGAGCTGGCCCATGACGGGATCGTCTATGTGATCGTCGGCCTGCTGATCGGCGGCACGGCCGGTTCGATCATGGCCAAACGCGTGGAAATGACCAAGATGCCCGAACTGGTCGCCTTCATGCACAGCATGATCGGCCTGGCCGCGGTGTTCATCGCCGTGGCCGCCGTGGTCGAGCCGCAATCCTTGGGCATCGTGCAAAACCTCGGTGACTCAATCCCGGCCGGTAACCGCCTGGAACTGTTCCTCGGTGCCGCCATCGGTGCAATCACCTTCTCCGGTTCGGTCATTGCCTTCGGCAAACTGGCGGGCAAGTACAAGTTCCGCCTGTTCCAGGGTGCACCGGTCCAGTTCAGCGGCCAGCACAAGCTGAACCTGCTGCTGGGCCTGGCCACCCTGGGCCTGGGCGTGACCTTCATGCTCACCGGCGACTACACCGCCTTCACCGTGATGCTGGCCCTGGCCTTCGTGCTCGGCGTGTTGATCATCATCCCGATCGGTGGCGCCGACATGCCGGTCGTGGTGTCGATGCTCAACAGCTACTCCGGCTGGGCGGCGGCGGGCATCGGCTTCTCGCTGAACAACTCGATGCTGATCATCGCCGGTTCGCTGGTGGGCTCAAGCGGTGCTATCCTCTCGTACATCATGTGCAAGGCGATGAACCGTTCGTTCTTCAACGTCCTGCTCGGTGGTTTCGGCAACACCGCGGAGGCGGCCGGCCCGGCGGGTGCGAAAGAAGCCCGTCCAGTGAAATCCGGTTCGGCGGACGACGCGACCTTCCTGCTGACCAACGCCGACACCGTGATCATCGTGCCGGGCTACGGCCTGGCGGTCGCGCGGGCCCAGCACGCGCTGAAGGAACTGACCGAGAAGCTGACCCATCGCGGCGTGACCGTGAAGTACGCGATCCACCCGGTGGCCGGTCGGATGCCCGGGCACATGAACGTGTTGCTGGCCGAGGCCGAAGTGCCTTACGACCAGGTGTTCGAGATGGAAGACATCAACTCCGAGTTCGGTCAGGCCGACGTGGTCCTGGTGTTGGGCGCCAACGACGTGGTCAACCCGGCCGCGAAGAACGATCCGAAATCGCCGATTGCCGGCATGCCGATCCTAGAAGCGTTCAAGGCCAAGACCATCATCGTCAACAAACGCTCGATGGCCAGCGGCTATGCCGGCCTGGACAACGAACTGTTCTACCTGGACAAGACCATGATGGTGTTCGGCGACGCTAAGAAGGTCATCGAAGACATGGTCAAGGCCGTCGAGTAAAGCTTACTTTGCCCGTATAAACACGTCCCCAGCGCTACTCTCGCTGGGGGTTTTCTTTGCGAAGATAGACATAGAACCGACCTCCAAGCTCTGGAACTGGAACAGCAAAGCGTTACCGCGTTAGTGAAGTCGCAGGGGCCGTTCAGCGAGCGTAGCGAATACACCTACCTGCAGATCATTAGCTCTCTGAACTACACCATCCTGAACGTGTCGCCTGCCGCCCCCCCTGTCCTTGTTCAAGAGCCAAGCCGCGATAGTGGATGCCATCACCGCGCGCTTTGCAGACGCTCCCTGCCTCAGCAAACGAACGCTGGACGCAAAATTCGCCGCAGCCAATCACGTCTTAAAAAAAGCCACGTGAACCAATTAGCATTTGCACTGCAATGTCTCCAGCTATATCTGTTCGTGGATAACTATGCGACGCATAAGAATGCATAGGTAACCGATTGGCTGGCGGAACATCCGCACTTCCAAGTGACGCGCACTTTAAACCGACCTCCAGTTCTTGAATGCATAATCGGCCGGTTTTTCCGGGGACATTACGATGTTCTACCGCGACGATAGTTTTCGGCTCTATACACAAGTAGGAACGCTCGATTATGTCCTTCTTGGGATTATGCACGGCCGGCACGTTTGCAACACAAGGAGAGAGGAAACTTTAAACAAGTTCCGGCGAGCACTTGTGGGGATGGAGGTGCAGACACGCGGTTAAGCCACTTCAGAATCGCCCACTAGATTTTCATACGCTCTATCAAGAAATAGATGTTTCGGAACTTTTACTCTTAATGTCGTCTTTTTTTCCTTGTCGCAAAGCAACCCAAAACGCCAGCTGTGCCAGAACGACTGCAGCCAGTAAGACTACAGAGGCCGAGAACGCCGGGTCGGAGCCTACTGAGACGAAAGACGTGCTGATAGCGCCGGCGGCCATCTGCAGGGATCCGTACAACCCGGCCGCCGATCCGGTCAGGCGTGGATTGATACTTAACGACTTGGTCAACGCCGACGGGCCGGTAAGGCCCACACCGCAGGTGAACATGAAGATCAACACCAGCACGGCTGCCAAGTTCAAATGGCCAGTCACGGTGACGAGTACCAGCATAATCGCGCTGATCACACTCAGCGAATTACCCCCCAACAACAGTAGATTGATCGGCACGCTGCGGATCAGCCGACCGGTCAGCGCATTGCCCACTGACATCCCGGCGATCATCAGCCCCAAATACAAACCAACCTCATGCAGTGGGCGGTGGAGTTCGGTGACGAAGATGAACGGCGCAGCGGCGATAAAGGCGTAGATCGACGTGGTTGCCATGCCTCCGCCGAGCGCAAAACCGACGAATCGGGCAGAGCCGAACAAGCGTTTGTAGTCGCTGAGCATGATCCGGCCACTGAATCGTCCGCTGGGTTGACCCGTTTCCGGCAGCAGCCACCAGGTGGAAATCAACGCGATCGAGCCAAGCCCGGCAAGCACCCAGAAGATAGCCCGCCATCCCAACGTCGCGGCGATGCCGCTCCCCAGAATGGGCGCAAGCCCGGGGCCGATCATCATCATGAGATTGAGCAGCGCCAGCCGGCTGACCACGGTTTGCGAATTCGAGGTGTCACGAACGATGGCGCGGCCTAGCGCCAATCCCGCACACCCTCCCAAGGCCTGCACCAACCGCGCCGCCACCAGCATGTGCAGGCTGGTGGTCAACGCCGCCGTGATCCCTCCCACCAGATAGAGCGCGAGCCCTGCCATCAACGCGGGCCGACGACCCAAAGAGTCAGACAAAGGCCCGTAGATCAACTGCCCCACCGCTAGGCCGATGATGTACATGCTGATGGTCATCTGCGTCTGCGCGACAGTGGCGTGCAGTTCTGCTGCGGAGTAAGGCAGCGCCGGCACAAACATGTGCATGGCCAGCGTGCCGCTCATCGTTACCAACACCAATAGCCACAACGGAGGAGAAACCTTGCGCTCGACGGCGACCCTCATTGAATCATCCAGCATCGTTGAACGAGCCTCCTACTGCGTGCTCCCATCTGGTTCGTGATGCCGGGCCCCATGTTCAAAAGATACTGATGGGGTATTCGACGATCACCCGTACTTCATCATGATCGGGCCAGCGTGTCCCACTGCTCGCGCGGTGAGTGGACTGTCTGACGCGAAAGCTCAGGTTCTTGGCCTTGCCCGACGGTACAACGTAGCCCACATCGATGTTGCGTTCCCACTCTTTATTGTTCTTGGCATCCGGGTCGTAGGTGCCGATACGCCGGTAATACGGGTTGTTGCTGTTGGAGTTATCCATTCCGTCACCGCGAATATAGCGCGTCATGAACGTCAGGCCCGGCACGCCAAACGGCGTCATGTCCAGGTCGTAGCGCAACTGCCAGGATTGCTCATTGGGCTCGCTGAACGGCACTACGGCCCCCGCGTTGCTCAGGTAAACCGCCCCGCTCTGTGTGCCTTCGTAGGCTGCCCAGTCAAACGGCTCATCGCCGTCGATCTTCTGGTAGCCCACCGATATTTTGTGCGGGCCAAAGCTGTAGCCGGTCATGAACGACCACGAAGTGTTATCGATCTCGCCGCCCCTGGCCTTTCCATAGTCGTGGGTGTCGAAGATATTGAAAGCGAACGACAACGAGGTGGTGGCCGTCAACGGCATCAGATAAGTCGCGTTACCGTAATACTGGCGCCAGATGTCTTTAAGCTGAGAGCCGTACAGCACGAAACTCAACTGGTCGTTGACCTTGTAGCTGCCCCCCAGGTAATCGATCGCTCGCGCCGAAGGCAACACCGTGTAGTCCGTGGTGATTTCACCGTCATTGTGGCTAGAGTCTGTACTGCTGGCTGCGGTGAAGTGCCCAGCCTGAACGCTCAACTTGTCGACCTCGTTGCTGATCAGGCTGAACCCGGTCGCGGTACTGGGCAGCAGCCGGAACTGGTTTGACGAGAACACCGGTACGTTGGGCAGCTGATCACCGTACTTGAGCACCGTCTTTGAGAGTTGCATCTTGACTACGCCGCCCAATTTGGAAAACTCCCGCTCCGGATGGCCGTCGGCACCCCACGGCATGAGGCTGGTACCGGTTGTACCGCCGCCGCCGTCAAGTTTGACACCGACCATGGCAAATGCATCGAGACCGAATCCAACGGTGCCCTGAGTAAATCCTGACCGGTAATAAGACATCAATCCCTGAGCCCATTCCGAGCGATAACCATTGCGCTCCGACACTGGTTTATGCGAATTGGCACCCAGGTTGTTACGCGCCCCGTTGCGCATGTCGCGGTAGAAGTAAAAGTTGCGGTTGAGCAAATCCAGATGGCTGTCTTCGATAAAGCCTGCCGCATCACTCTGACTCGCGGCCATGCCCACGCCACTGGCGCAAACGCCCAGAAGTAGCCCACAAACCTGCAAACCCATCACGCGACAAGCGCGCGCGGTTTGGCGAACGTCGATCTTTTTCATGTGCTTATTCACTCTTATTGTTGTTAAAAAAGCCTTGCACGCGATAAAACGGTTTTCGCGGTATTGCCTACGCGGTGACGTTCGCAACAGAAGATGAACGCGGCAGGCAGCGAGCGCCGGTCATCCCCAGGACACAGCGCCAGAGCAGCGCAATCAGTTGCCGTGAGTCGACACCGCCCTGCTCTGCCTGTACGCACATGTTGATCATTAGCCCGACGAACAATCGGGCGGTGGTAGCGACATCCTCAATGACTAGCAGCCCCTCGCGCTTGCCCGCCTGCAGCAGTGCAACCAACTCGCCGCAGTATTCATCCATGAGCATGTCCACGCGCTGACGAGCTGCCGGGTCCAGCGAGCGCAAGTCCCATTGCAAGATCCGTTGTTCGTCACGACGTGCCGACTGAAACCCCACGTACACGTCGATGAACACTTGCAATTGCCTGGTCGGTGACCTCATGCCGCGCTTGCGCATCCGCCAGTGCTGCAACACATCCTCCAGGTATTCCGCCACCACCTCGACCAACAACTGCTGCTTGCTGCGATAGTGGGTGTAGATCGACCCCGGTTGCAGTCCGCAGGCGCTCGCCAGAGCTCTGAGCGACATGCCCTCGAAGCCATCGCTGGCGATCATGCGCACCGCATGGGTCCTGATCGTTTCGGTCCGGGACATCACTGGCTCCTTGCTGCGCGAACGATCACGTCCAGGCTCACGGGCGCAATCTCAGTAGGCGCGTGGTGCGCGGGCATCGGCCTGGGTCACGTTCAGGGACATCTCACCAATGGACTCAATGGCAATCCTGACCCGATCACCGGGGGCAAACGGACCCACGCCTTCAGGTGTGCCAGTGGCGATCACGTCACCGGGGTTGAGGGTCAACACCGAGGAGATCAATTCGATCAACTCCGGGATGTCGACAATCATGTCCTTGGTGTTGGCGTCCTGTTTGAGCTCGTCGTTGACCCACAGGCGGTTAATCAGATTCTGCGGATCAGGCACTTCGTCCGCCGTCACCAGATACGGCCCCAATGGCGTGAACGTGGCGAACGACTTGCGCATGGAGCGCTCCTCTTCGGCAACGCCAGGCTCGATGCGCATGGTGGCGTCGATCAGGCAGCTGTAACCGAACACGTACTGCATCGCCTCAGCCCGTGGGACGTTGCGCGCGCGCTTGCCAATGATCACGGCCAGTTCCGACTCATGATCGAAGCGACGCTCGGAGCCGTGGGGCAGGATGATGCTGCTTCCCGCCCCCACCAGCGAACCCGGCGCTTTAAGGAAGAACCCCTGCTCGCGCGCTGTACGCCCCTTGCTGACCGAGCGTACCCCCAGCTCGCCAACGTGCTTACGGTAATTGGCGGGCGCCGCAAAAACGTGCGACGGATATGGACTTGGCGGCATCAATCGGACCTGGGCCAAGGCCTGTGGTCGCGTGTCGCGTTGCAAGGCCTGAACCTGCTCACGCACCTCCTGCCAATGACCGATCAGCCAGTTCATGCGCTGCTCCGGCATGTCGTCCAGCGCGGCTGGCACCACCGCCGTGACGTCGAACACTTGATCATCTGCGATGACACCCAATCGATACTCACCGAACACTGCCAGCTTCATTGTGTCGCTCCCATGACTTGACGGCCTTCGCCCTGCTCCAGCCCTTCTTCGCGGTAATACCCCAGTGCTTTCATGGCCGGCGTATCGTCGACCTCGAACAGCACCGCTTCCTGGGCGGTTTGGTTATTGTGTTGGTGCCAGGACCACGGCGCGATCGCCAGGAAATCACCCGGTGCCCAGTCATATTGCTGGCCATCAACGATGGTCGTGCCGTGTCCGCGCAGCACGCAATACAGCTTGCTACCGGTGTGCCGCCGAGGTTGACCTTGAAAGCCGGGACGCAGTTTGAGCAGGCTCATGCCCATGGTTTTCATCGCCGAACCACCGTTCACCGGGTCCTGGTATTCAAGAACCACATCCTCGTAAGGATCGGCCTGCAACCCTTCGGCCAGCGTCAGTGCCGCTTCAGCCTGCTGTCGCGGGTACACCAGCAACGGGTTGATCGTCGTCGACCGGGCCGCACGCGGGCTGCGCATGATGCCGCTGCCAAACGCACGCCAGGAGTGCTCAGGCACCGCGCCGACGGGCTGCATCTGTTGGTCATAGGGTTCGAAAAAGGTGGCATGCAGCGAACGTGAAAGGCTGATATCCAGCACGTCGAGCCAGATCATCGGCTCATTGCCGTGATGCACGTGGTCGTGCCAGGCCATGCTCGGCGTCAGGACCAGATCACCTTCGTGCATCGAATACATCTCGCCGTCCACGGTAGTGGTACAGCCGCTGCCCTTGAGAATGAAACGGAAAGCATTGGCCGTGTGGCGATGCGCTTCGGCGACTTCACCCGGCAGGATGTATTGGATCGAGGCCCAGAACGTGTGAGTGGTGCCGAACGGCAATCCGGGGTTTGCCAGGCGCAGCGTACGGCGCTGTCCGCCCGAGCCAATGGCAATCGCCTGCCCCACGCGCTCCAGCAACGGCTCCAGATCCGTCCAGCGCCAATGCACGGTTTGCATCTCGGAGCGAGGTTCGCGAGTGAACAGCGGCGGATCGTCAGGCTGGTGAATACGGCAGTCGAAACGCGCCAGGTCGTCTTTCAACGCTTTGCGTGCCTGGCCATCGACCATGGAGGGTTCAGCTGTGGATCCGGTTGCGGGTGCGCTCATTATTGTTATCCTTTTATTTACTTGTAAAAGGTTGAACCATTATAAAAAGACCAAAAAATCATCCAAGGCCCTTTCAGAAATATTCGGATTTTTTTAGCCGTGGAGTCGATACCAGCACACGCCCTGATCATCGAGACTCACGCTGATTTCGCCGCGCTGCAGCAAAAGGTTCAGGTGCGAGATCGCTTCACCCGTGGCCATGCGGTATTGCGCCGGATTGCTTTGATCGATCGGCCGATGGAACAGCACTTCGAACAGGTCGATCACCCGCGCGGGCGTTCGCAGTGCCTTGCGCAGGTCGGCAAGCCCCTGCCCTACGGATTCGCGTAATGCCTCGATGCGCGGATGAAGGCCGTGGAAGCATTCGTTGTGCGAGGGCAGCACCATCACGTCATCCGGCACCTGCAAGGCAATACGCCCCAGCGAGCTGTACCAGTCATCCAGCGGATTGGCGTCCGGCTCATAGGGATAGATCGACACGTTTGAGGAGATCCGTGGCAGCACCTGATCGCCCGAGATGTACAGCTTAAGGTCGGCGCAATACAGCGAGGCATGCTCGGGCGAATGGCCGCCGGTCAGCAGGACCTTCCATTGGCGCCCACCTATCACAATGTGTTCACCGTCACGAAGTCGGCGGTAGCTGCTTGGCAAGGGATGAAACTTGCGTGCGTATTTGGCAGCGCCGGCTGCGAAGGCATCGATGGCTTCGGTATTCCAGCCCGCTCGCACGTAGAACTGCCGCCAGGCGTGGGGCAATGGTTGATCGGCGTCGGCAAGGGTCAACCGCGCCTGCAGATACTCCTGGCGTGCCATCCACAACGAACAACCGAAACGCTCGCTGAACCAGCCCGCCATGCCGCTGTGATCGACGTGCATGTGGGTGACGATGACGCGCCGTACTGGGCGTGCATCGGGCCAGTTATCCAGAAGGTTCTGCCAGGTTTCGACGCTGGCCTCGGCATACACGCCGGTGTCCACCAGCGTCCAGCCATCGTCGTCCTCCAGCGCCCATAGATTGATGTGATCGAGCACGAACGGCAGTGGCATACGGATCCAGTAAACACCCTGCGCTATCTGCTGCATTTGCCCTGGCACCGGTAACTGAGCAAACGGATAGCTCAGACCCTGAGCCATGGAGCGCTCACGGTCGCGCTGCCATTTTTCAAGGGCGGCGCTCACTGCTCACACTCCTGAAGCCATTGCGCCAACACGGATTTTTGCACCTTGAGCGATGCACTGCGCGGAAAGCGATCAAACAGCGCCACGCGCTCCGGCCAGGAATAGCGGGCTACCCCCAGGCTTTGCAACCAATCACAGAGCTCTTCAAGGGATATCTCAAGATTGTCGTGTGTGATCACGCAGGCACAGGCGCGTTCACCCAGGCGTTGATCGGGATAACCGACCAGCGCCACGTGTTCGATGCGCGGATGGCTGACCAGCACCGCCTCGGTGTCACCGGGGTAGATGTTCACTCCGCCCCGGCGGATAACGTCCTTTTCGCGGGCGACATAGACAATGTGGCCCTCGACATTCAAGCGCCCGAGGTCGCCGGTTCGCAGCCAGCCTTGCCGATCCAGCGTTTTGCTCGTCAATGAAAGGTTGCCGTAATAACCGAGGAAACAGCACGGCCCTCGAACCAGGATCTCACCGACTTCCCCCCCGGCCATTTGCGCGCCTTGAGCATCAATGATCCGCACTTCGTTGCCGGCCAGAGGAACGCCGTCGGACTCAAGTTGGCTGGACAGGCTGTCCTGTGGGCGGGAGCTGGCGAGGCCCAGGCATTCGGACATTCCGTAAGCCGCAAACGGCATTGGGCAGAGTCGCTCACGAACCGCCAGCCGCTGAGCCCGCGACAAGCCACTCATTGCGCAATGGCGAAACGAAGACACATCGACGTCACCCAGCAATGGCGAATGCAACAGGTCGTGAACGTGGGTCGGCATGAGCAACCCGTAGGTGATGCGATGGCGCGCGATCAGCGTCAGTGCGTCGTCACCATTCCAGCTGCGCATCAACACGGTGGTCACCCCCAACACGGCGCAGGCCAGCAGGCCGAAGACCGCACTGCCGACAAAGCCGAACTGCGCGGCCACCAGGCATACATCCTCGGCGCCCACGTGTTGCGCCTTGGCGCGCTGTTCGATGGCAAAACGCAGCGTGTTGGCCGAATGCATCACCCCCTTGGGCGTGCCGGTTGTCCCGGAGGAATAGACCAATAGCGCCAGCGCCTCGGCATCCACTGGCGAATGAAGCCACTGCCCATCACTCGTCGCGAGCTGCGACCAGGTGACGGCACCGGCCGATGAGGCGTAATCGTCGGGGACGACCAGCGTGGTCAAGGTCCCTGCTAGCTGCACACCCTCGATGGCCCGAGCGATTTCCTTGGGTTCACCGAGGGCAATCATCATGCGCGCATTGGCGTTGCCGCAAATTGCCGCGATTTGCGCCGCAGAGAACATCGGCGGGATGGGCGCCATGACCGCACCCAGGCAGGCGCAGGCGAGCATGCTCAACGTGGCGTCGATGGAGTTGCGTGCCTGAATCAGAACCAGATCGCCTGCTTGCACGCCCTGCCCGTGCATCCCTTGGGCGACGCGACTGGATAACCCGACCATCTGTTCAAAGGTCAGCGACCGTTTTTCCTCGATCAGTGCAACCTTGTGCGGATGCCGCGCGGCGGACTCGTGCACGCTCGACCACACATCGCCGGTGCGCCAGAAACCCTGCCGGTAATAATTGGCATGACGCACGGCCTGCTCATCCGGGTTGACGGATGGCAGCCTTTCATCGACCTGTTTCATGGGCACCTGCCTCAGCCTGCCGGAACTTCAGCGACCGCCTGCCGGGTGATCCCGAACTCGGCGAACACTTCTTCGGTGTGCTGGCCCAACGTTGGCGGCGGCGTTCGGGTGCTGGGGGGTGTTTCCGACAGTTTGATCGGGTTGGTGATCAGCTTGAATTTGCCGGATAGCGGATGATCGACTTCGACCACCAGATCACGTTGCACCCGCTCGCTCTCGAACACTTCAGGGAAGGTCAGCACCGGCGAATACATCACGCCCGCCGCCAGCAATTTTTCATCCCAATAGGCCATGGGCCGTTTCGCGAACGCATCGGCGACGCCCTGATCGACGATCTCGCGGTGCGCCAGTCGGCCGTCCTTGGTGGCCAAACGCTGATCGGCCGCAAGCTCAGGTGCTTCCAGTGCCAGCGCCAGCGCCCGCCAGAATTTATCGGTATGGGCGATGATCATGATGAAACGGTCGTCGGCGGTCTTGTAGGTGTTGTAAGGCACGATCTGCCAATGCGCGTTGCCAATGCGCCCTGGTGTTTCACCTGTGGTGAAGTAGTAAGCGTCGCGGGGGATCATGCTGAAAATGGTAGCGTCGAGCATCGAAAGGTCGACCAACTGACCACGGCCGGTCTTGTTGCGTGACTCAAGCGCGGCCATGACACCGATGGTCGACAGCAGCGGCGTGATCAGGTCGCTGTAGGGCATGCCGGTTTTCAGCGGCCCGGTGCGCTCGTCACCGGTCAATTGCATGATGCCGCTCATGGCCTGCACCACCGGGTCCATGCCAGGGCGTTTGGCGTCCGGGCCATCGCGACCGAAGGCCGAGGTGGAGCAATAGATCATGCGCGGATTGAGCGGTTTGAGGGTCTCGTAATCGATACCCAGTTTCTTCGCCACACCCGGGCGGAAATTCTCCACCACGATGTCGACCTGAGCCGCCAGCTGGTGCGCCATGGACTGGCCTTCAGCGGTGGTCAGATCGATTACCACGCTGCGCTTGTTGCGATTGAGGGTCAGGAAATACACCGCATCCTCACCGAGAAACGTTTCCCCGGTCTTGCGCATGGTGTCGCCTTCCGGTGGCTCGACCTTGATCACGTCCGCGCCGAAATCCGCCAGCAGCATGGTCCCGAACGGACCGTTCATCATTTGCGTGAAATCCAGGACTCGCAGCCCTTCCAATGCACCTGCCATAACGTTGTATCTCCTTGGACGTTCGATACTATTTTATAAATGGATCATTGGATGAACCATTGAATTTAGATTCAAGCAATGCCCGCTATTTGTCAAGCGACAATCAGCTGCACACGGGCGTTATTTCTAAAGAATGGGAAACAGATCGGTCGCGATACCTGGCGCATCAGCCACGGGCGCAGGCTCATGACCGGATACGCCCTGCGCAAGGTCGCGATCAGCGAGCATCAGGTCTGAGATCCGCTCTGCGACCATCATGGTCGGGAAATTGATATTGCCGCTGGGCAGCGTCGGGAAGATCGACGCATCGACCACCCGCAGTCCGTCCACCCCGCGCACGCGCCCCGCCGAGTCGGTGACCGCCATCGGGTCATCGGCGCGGCCCATCCGGCAGGTGCAGCCAGGGTGCCAGACGCCCACGCAGGCCTTAGCGATAAACCCACGCAGCAGTTGCTCATCCGCCAGTACGGCGGACAACGTTGGCCCGCCTGCCACGACTTTGGTCATGAGGTATTTGCGCAACGTCGCGGGCCCATCCAGCAACCACGCCAACAGGCCGGTGATGATTTTGTTGCGGGTGCTGAGCATGCCGACCTGGCGCACTTTCTCGCTGTAACTGGCGGGGAATGGCTCCGAGGTAGCGCTGCGCATCGCTTCGCTGTCCTGGATCGACGCCATGCGCCGGAAGCCGTCCGCCAGACGATCCATGTCGCGTTGATCGGCCAGCAGGTTCAGTTCGACCTTCGGCGAGGCCTGCCAGTCGCTCGACTCAAGCGTGACTTGACCTGCGGCAGAATACGGTTTGTTGACGTACATCAGCATGGTCCCGACCCGCTCACCCACGGCGTGCCATGACGTCTTGCTGACCCCGGCGACAAACATGTCACCCGCAGGCGCATCGTGCATCCCGGAGGAATAACGCCACCCCAACATGATGTGCCGCCGAGTGTGGTGATTGATGCGCGATGGTTTTCGGATAAACGAAGCCAATGCAATCGCCGGGTGCTCCATCAGGTGCTGACCCACGCCAGGCACGTCGGCCACCAGAGGCACGCCATGGGCTTGCAGGTGAGCAGCCGGCCCGACGCCTGAACGCATCAACAAGGCCGGTGAATGAATGGCGCCGGCACTGACAATCACCTCGCGGCCCGCCAGTCGTGTTGCGTGGCCGCTATCCTGGATTTCCACCCCACAACAGCGCGTACCATCGAACAACAGCCGACTCACCTGGGTGTTGGCACGGATGGTCAGGTTGGGACGCTGGCGGGTCGGCAGGTCCAGATACGCCATCGCCGCCGAAACCCGGCGTTCGTTTTCGTTGGAAATGGCGATCGGAAAATAGCCCTCCTCAAACACGCCGTTTTGATCCGGCAGGTATTTGTAGCCTGCCTGCTCCAGCGCTTTAGCCATGGCCAGCGGATGACCCGGCCAGGCTTTGGGAAGAATCCGCCGCACGGGGATCCGCCCTTCTTTGCCATGCAGCGGCCCGTCGAAGTCCAGATCGCGTTCGACCTTCTTGAAATACGGCAGGACCTGTTCCCAGTTCCAGCCCTCAGCCCCAAGCGCCTGCCATTCGTCATAGTCGCTGGGACCGCCGCGATTGAAGAACTGGCCGTTGATTGACGAGCCGCCGCCCATGATCCGCGCCTGTTCGTACTTGCGCAGCGCAACCGGTGGCCCGCCGCGCCAGGCTTGGGTGGTGACGCGCAACTTATTCCAGAGAAATCCGGGATTCAGGTACGCCGTGCCGGGATAGCTGTCCAGAATCGCAGCGGGCACCTGGCCTTCGGGCGTGTCCATGCCCGCCTCGCACAGCAGCACACTGATCTGCGGGTCAGTGGAAAGACGATGGGCGAGGACTGTACCTGCCGAACCGCCGCCGATAATGATGTAGTCGTACACTGTCGCGACTCCTGTTCCAATCGTCATCGTCAATCCTGACCCAGGTTGATGGCGACGCTTTTGAGTTCCGAATAGAGTTCCAGGGCTTCACGGCCGCGCTCACGCCCCCAGCCCGATTGCTTGAAACCGCCGAAGGGCAGCGCAGGGTCGTTGACCATGTGCGCATTGACCGACACCGAGCCCGCACGAATCCGCTTGGCCAGTTTGTGGGCCTTGCCGATGTCCTGGGTCCAGATGCCGGCAAACAGGCCGTACTCTGAGTCATTGGCCAACGCTGCAACGCTGGACAGATCATCATCGTCAAATGGCATCGCACACAGCACCGGACCAAAGATTTCCTCACGGACAACGCTCATCCGCGCGTCGGTATCGGCCAGCACGGTGGGCGCCACGAAATACCCGCCGTCAATTGCCGGACGCTGGCTGGACACCAACGTCGCGCCGCTTTCACGACCCGCGTCGATATAACCCTGCACGCGGTCCATCTGCACTTTCGATATCAGCGGCCCGAGGTCGTTGCCCGCCTCCATTCCGTGTCCAAGCTGCAAACGGTCGCCATAGGCGGCAATGTCCGCGACCACTTGCTCGTAGATCTTCTTGTGAACGTACAGCCGCGAACCTGCCGAACACACCTGGCCGCTGTTGAAGAAGATCGCGTTGGCTGCCCCCGGTATGGCAGCGCTCAAGTCGGCGTCCGGGAAGATGAACACCGGCGATTTGCCGCCCAGTTCCAGGGTGACCTTTTTCAGGTTGCCCAAGGCCGACTGAACGATGCGTTTACCGGTCGCCGTCGAGCCGGTAAAGGCAACCTTGTCGACGCCGGGATGGGCCGCGAGTGCCGCGCCTGCATCGGCGCCAAAACCGGTAATGATGTTCACCACGCCGGGCGGAAAGCCGGCTTCCATGATCAACTCGCCCAGGCGCAGCGCGTTGAGTGGGGTCTGCTCGGCAGGCTTGAGCACCACCGTGCAGCCCGCTGCCAGAGCGGGCGCGAGTTTCCAGATCGCCATTGACAAGGGGAAATTCCACGGAATGATCTGCCCCACCACGCCGACCGCCTCGCGGACGGTGTAGGCGTGCCAGTTGCCCGGCATCGACAGCGGCACCGCCTCGCCGGTGAGCTTGGTCACCCACCCTGCCATGTAACGCACCATCTCGGCGGTGCCGGTAATGCCTCGCCGGGCGAACGCCAGCGGTTTGCCGTTATCCATCACTTCCAGTTCGGCCAGTTCATCGCCGTTTTCCTCGATCAGATCGGCCAGACGCAGCAGCAATCGGGTGCGATCAGCGGGCTTGCAGCGTGACCACTCACCACTCTCGAACGCACGGCGCGCTGCCTTGACCGCCAGACCGATGTCCACGGCCTGACCTTCGGCGACACGGGCGATCAACAGCCCGGTGCCGGGGTCCTCGACGTCGAAGTGTTTGCCTGCGCTGGGGGCGACCCATTGGCCGTCGATCAACAAGCGGTGTTCGCGCTGGATGAACCGGGCCGCTGTCTGGCCCAGTTGCGGATGCAGGTTGGACATGGGTGCATTCCTTATTCTTGTAGAGCGTTCTTGTTAGAAGGCCTGGCTTAAACTCACACCGGCTGCGCGGCGAGAGGCTGGGCAAGCGGCAGAAGACTTTTCAGATCGATACCCAGGTCCTGCGCCTGCTGCGGCTGGACCAGGACGCCGGCGTTGAGCATTCGTCGGGCGGCCATATGATCGGCAGGCCGCGCCACTGACTCGACGGCCACCAGACGTCCTGCGCGAAACAGGTACGCGGAGAAACCAAAGGTGTGCGCATCGCCACGAATCACGCATTGATCAGCACCATGGGACAACCCGGCGATTTGCAGCTTCAACCCGCCTTGATCGCTCCAGAACCACGGCGTCGCGTCGTAAGGCGCGCGATTGCCGGTCAATGTGCGAGCAAGGCAACGCGCCTGATCCATCGCGTTCTGCACCGACTCGATACGGCACAAGCCCAGCGAGAAACGTGACTCAAACGCGGCGCAGTCACCGATCGCCGAAATTGCCGGGTCGTCGGTGCCGAGGAAAGCGTCAACGACAATGCCATTTTCGCAGCGCAGGCCAGCGTCCTGAGCCAGTTCCACATTGGGCAGAACGCCAATGCTGCTGACCAGCAAATCCGCCTCGATAACTTCCCCTTCGCTGGTCACCACACGGCAACGCTCAGGCGCGGATTCATCGAGTGCGGCCATGGTCACCCCCAACAGGAAGCGCACGCCCAAAGCCTCATGATGACGACGGAAGGCAGCTGCCACCGGCGCGCTGACCGCTCTGCCCATCAGCGTTTGCCCCGCCTCGATGACGGTAACCGTCAAACCTTTTTTCGCGGCCACCGCCGCGAACTCCAGACCCAGAAATCCGGCACCGATGACAATCACTTCGCGGGCCCCACTCAGACGCTCGCGCATGTGGCCAGCGTCATCCAGCCCCCGCAGATTAACCAGCCACGGGTACGTTTTGCTCAGGCCAGGAAGGTTGCGATTGCGTGCACCGGTCGCCAGTACCAGATGCGCATAAGGCAAACGTTGCCCGTCAGCCGTTTCGACGTATTTTCCCACCCGGTCGATGCGGGTCACTTTCGCGCCGAGGTGCAACTCGACTTCGCGTTTTTGAAAATGCTCGCGCGACTGGAAAAACAGGCTGTCGATTTCACAGTCGCCGTTCATGAACGCTTTGGACAAAGGTGGTCGCTGATAGGGCAAATGGGTCTCATCGCCCACCAGGCGAATGGTTCCGGCGTACCCCTCATCCCGAAGGAAGCCCACCAGTTGAAACGCCGCCTGGCCCGTGCCCACCACCACAATTCCATCATCTGCCATGACATCACTCCCCGGCGCCACGTGTGCGCCTCGCTTACTTTTCGACATGGATGCAAAGGGCGGGACACAGCCGTGCGGCCTCACGGATGTTTTCGTGCTCTTCCGGCGGTGGGTTCTCGTCGAGAATGATGACCAGACCATCGTCTTCGTTCTGCGCGAACACTTTGGGCGCGGCCATGACACACAGACCACCACCGACACACCGCGAATAATCGACGCTGAAGAACTTTTGCATTTTCGGCTCCCACTTCAATGGCAGGGATTTGATCCCGTAGACAAAGGCATCGCTGTTGAATCTCAACTCCTCGACCGGCACCGCCAACGCCAGGCTCGGCAGACGCTTGAACAGCGTGGTGAAGACAATGCTCAACTCAAGGCGCGCCAATTGCTGGCCCAGGCATTGATGAACGCCGTAGCTGAATGCCACGTGATGTAAGGCTTCACGACGAATGTCGAACTTGTCAGGGTCAGGGAATTTCTCCGGGTCGCGATTGGCTGCGCTGATCATCGCCATCACCCCTTCGCCCTTGCGAATCATGTGCCCGGCGACTTCCACGTCCTCCATGGCTACTCGCGGGCCGTTGTAATGGACGATGGTGTGGTAGCGCAGCATTTCTTCGATGGCGTTCTTGACCAGCGACGGGTCGTTGATCAAGGCCTCTTTCTGGTCCGGGTTCATCAGCAGCGACAAGGTGCCCAGCGCAATCATGTTGGCCGTGGTTTCGTGCCCGCCCATCAACAGCAACTCGATGGTGGCCAGGGTTTCCTCGCGCGACAGATGACCCGGAATCAATTGGTTGCCGATCAAACGGCTGATCAGGTCGCTGCGGTTGCCCGGGTTCTGCATTTTTTCGGTGATGAGCTTGTCCAGGTAGGCGCGCATTTCCTCGCCCGCCTTGAGCGGCACCGAGGGATCGGCGGTCAAATCGAGCTTGGCTTGAGCACGCTCCTGGAAGAAATCGCGATCCTCGTAAGGCACGCCCAGCAGACTGGCGATGACCGCCGTCGGCAGTGCCAGCGCGAAGTCTTCGGCAAAGTCGCAGGAGTCGCCTTTGGCGATCATTTCGTCGATCAGTGTATCGACCGTTTCCTGAATGAAAGGACGCATGGCCTCCACTTGGGTGATCATGAATTCCTTGGTCAGCATGCGCCGATGCTTGGTGTGCTCCGGCGGGTCGAGGCGAATCAGCGTGGCCGGTTTTTCGTACTTGAGCAGCGATGCGCGTGACGGCGAAATGAACGGGTATCCGTCCTTAGCCGGATCAGTGGAAAAGCGGTTGTCGCCCAGTACCGCCTTGACGTCGTCATAACGCGTGAGCAGCCAGGCTTGCGTGCCATCGGGCATGGTGACTTTTGACACCGGCGCTTCAGCGCGGATTTGCGCGTACTCCGGCGGCGGGGAAAACGGGCAGCGCTTCATCGGGAAGGCCGGCGCGTTGGCGTGATCTTGGCTCATGAGGTGTCTCCTTATTTTTATTAGCGAGGCCACGGCGCCGCCATGGCTTGAATAGGTCACTTGAATCGGTGGGTGAATCAGTCTGCGGCGCGATCGAAATGGATGACCGTGCGCAGCGCCGAGCCGTCGGCCAGCCTGGCGAAGCCGTCATTGATGTCCTGCAGCGCGATGCGATGAGAAATCAGCGATTCGAAAGACACATCGCCCTCCATGAAGCGGTCGACCAGGCGCGGCAATTGCGTGCGTGTCTTGATGTTGCCCAGGTATGAGCCCATCAGCCGGCGGCCCTCGAGAATCGCCCGAGGGCGCAACTGGATTTGCTGACTGCCAGGCAACACACCCACCATCACCGTCACGCCCCAGCCCTTGCGGGTGCACTCCACGGCGTCGGACAGAACCTTCTGATTGCCCACGCATTCGAAGCTGTAATCGGCGCCGCCATCGGTCAGTTCGCGCAGATGGTCGAGCAGGTTTTCAACCTGGGTCGGGTCGACAAAGTGGGTGACGCCAGCCGCCCGTGCTGCCGTTTCGCGCAGCGGATTGGTGTCGACACCGATGATCTTCACCGCGCCCGCCAATCGGGCGCCCTGTACGGCATTCATGCCAATGCCGCCCAGGCCGAACACCACCACACTGGCACCGGCCTCGACTTTGGCGGTGAACAGCGCTGCACCCAGACCGGTCGCCCCGGCGCACCCCAGGCAGCAGATCACATCCAGGGGTGCGGCGCGGTCGATACGGGCAACTTGCATCTCACGCACCACGATGGCATCGGCGAATGTGCCGAGGTCGCAAAAGCCTCGGAGCGCCTGGTCACCCAGCAAAAAGGGGCGGCTGCCGCTGTCGCGGAAATACTCATCGCACAGATTGGTTTTGCCACTGACGCAGGCAGGGCAAACACCGCACTCGGGGATCCCCAGCGGAATCACGTGGTCACCTGGCTTTACGCTGGTGACCTCGCGACCGCACTCGAGTACCACGCCTGCACCTTCATGGCCCAGTACCAGCGGATAGGTCGCGCCGGATCGCTCACCATTGATAAAGCTCATGTCGGAGTGGCAAATGCCTGCCGCTTTCATTTGAACCAGCACGTCGCGTGGGCCCAATGGCTTTAGCCGCACAGACTCGATAATCACCCCCCCTTGCTGCCCATGAGCGACAGCTGCGCGGACGAACTCGCTCATGGTCGTGCCTGCGCTGCGGCGGCGATGAACTCTTCGACGTGCTCGTCATGCTCACCCACCGACGGCGGGCCAAAGCGCGGCGTCATCAAGCGCCCATCGAAACTGGCCGGGTAACGCGCGGCCCGGATCGTCCCGACCGGCGATTCAATCAGGCTATGAACCTGGTTATTGATGACCTGAGCGTCATTCAGGAACTGGTCAAGGTCGAATACCGGCGCGGCCGGCACGTCCATCTCCAGAAAGCGCTGCAGCCAGAATTCAGTGGTTTTCTGCTTGACCACCGCACCGACGCGCCGGAAAAACTCCTCGGCCATCAGCACCGGGTTGGTCATTTGCTTGAATTCGTCTTTCCACTCAGGCCGCTCGATCGCGCTGAGGGTCTTGGACATCTGCGCGCCGTTGGCCGGAGAAATCACCAAGTGGCCGTCGGACGTTTCCAGCACCTGCGACTGAGGGGGTTTCCATCCGCTGGTATCGCCATCGAATGTGCGGTGCTGGAACATGTCCGGGAAGTTGAAATAGCCCATGACGTCGAGCATCGGCAGCTTCACATGCGCGCCCAGGCCGGTGTTCTCACGCTCGTACAGCGCGGCGATGATTGCCTGGCTGCCAAAAATGCCGGTGACCTTGTCGACCATGTTGTAAGGCGTTACTGCTGGTGAGCCATTGTTACGTCCTTCGGCCAGAACGATGCCGGTGCGCCCCTGGATCAATGAATCGAACGCGGGCGCGTCGGCCAGTGGCCCGGTGTCGCCAAAACCGGTGATCGACAAACGGATCAGGCGCGGGTTGAGTGCGGTCAGTACTTCCTGACCCAGCCCCAGCGATGCCGCTACCCGTGGCCGCCAGTTTTCGATCAGCACATCGGCTTTTTCCAGCAGCCCTTTGAAACGCGCCAGGCCCTCGGCGGATTTGAGATCGATCACGACACTGCGTTTGCCGCGGTTGGCGTTAGTCCAGGACGCACCGAAACCGCCTCGCGAATGACCGAAACGCCGAAAACCGTCGCCGCCGGGTGGCTCGACCTTGATCACCTCGGCGCCAAGGTCGGACAACATCATCGAGGCAAACGGGCCGGTGAGGAAACTCGAGGTTTCAATGATCACCAGACCTTCGAGCGGCCTGCCGGATTGTCGTGACGATTCATTGCTGTGGGTCGGCGTTTCAAACGTGCTCATGGCGTCCCTCTTTTTATTGTGGTGAGGCTGATCGAGTACAAACGATCGCTGGCCCGACTATTGATTGGATCATTGGCTGAACCTTTGAATAAAAGTTAGACCTTCGAGGTTTGGCTTGTCAAGCGTCTTTTATGACTCGCCAGCAACCACCGGACGTGTAAACGGCTTGGCACACAGTCAAGACAGCAACAAAAAATGGGGCTAATATCGCAATGGATTAACCAATTGGAACAAGGCCTGGGCCTTCAGGCTCAGGTAGCACGAGGGAATCAGCTTTGGACAAAGACACGCCACGCGTTCGGCCTTCTTATCTGCCGATCCAGACCAAACGCGCATTCGAAGAAGTCGCGGAGCAGATCCGCGAACAGTTGTCTCAAGGCCTGCTCAAACCGGGCGATCGCCTGCCGCCGGAACGTGATCTGGCCGAGCAATTCAATTTGTCGCGCAACACCGTGCGCGAGGCGCTCAGGGCGCTGGAGATGTCCGGTCTGCTGGAGTTTCGTAAAGGCGCGACCGGCGGCGCATTCGTCCGCGAAGGCCAGAGCGATGCGGTGGTCTCGGGGTTTTCGGACCTGTATCGATTGGGTTTCATTCTGCCGGGCGATCTTGCCGAAGCACGGTTGCTTATCGGCGTCGAGGTCACTCGCCTGGCCTGCCAGCGCGCCACTGAAGCCGAATACACCGAACTGGAAGCCAACCTGGATGCCAGCGAAAAAGCGGTCACGGAGGGTGACGGCACAAAACGTCTGACGCTGAACCTTGAGTACCACATCATTCTGGCAAAAGCGGCCAAAAATCCGGTACTGATCATCCTGATGGAAGCGTTGAACGACTTGATTTACCGAAGCCTGTTCAAGGCGCCGGTCCATGCCGAAAACACCAAGATCGTTGCCTCGCGCCGCAGGATCCTCAAGCACATGCGCGCCAGGGACGAAGAAAAGGCTGTGGCAGAGATGCACAAGCATCTGACGGCGCTGCGCAAGCATTACAAGGCGCAGGAACAACCCGAAGCCGTGAGTACTCCCGCCAAGGCAGCAACCGAGGCCTGATTCAACCGGCCCCGGCGCTGGTAACGTCATCGCTGACTCAGCGATGACGTTGCCTCTGCAATCAGGCGCCTCGCACCTTGTCGATCACCGCCAGCGGGTCAGCCGGCAGCTCATCCCCACGCCACACCACCTGACCGTCCGGTCGCACCAGGACAAAACGCCGTTCATACAGCTGCGCGGCTTCCTGGTTATCGATGTCCACCACCTTGAACGGCACGCTGCGCTCATGCGCGGCGGCTTCAAACTCTTTGGCCTCGCCCCCATCGAACCGTAACAGGACAAACTCGCGGCCAAACAGGTCCAGCGTCGATTCGCCGGGCTTGAGCCAGACATGAGGCGCCCTGGAGCCTGGTCGCGCCGTTTGCACATAGGTCGAGACCGAATCTTCAGGACGAGGCGTACCGTCCGGCACCAGAATGGGCGATCCCTCGAACACGTAGCCTAAGTGGATACCGATGGAAAACCATTCACGTTTCATTTGCTCGGTGTAAGCGTCGCCAAAGGCCTTGCGCGCCTCATCGCTGCCGGGGCCGTCTTCGAATACCGCCGCTGAGGGCGAGCTGACACGCGGCGAGAGCATGCGTTTGAGGTTGCCAGTGGCTTCGGCCACGTTACGCAGCGCCACCGGACGCATTTCGGTTTCGTAGGAATCGAGCAGCGTGCGCCCGCCCCAGCCCTGCAGGTAACCGGCGAGTTTCCAGGATAGGTTGACGGCGTCCTGAATGCCAGTGTTCATGCCGAATCCACCGGTTGGCGAAGTCAGGTGTGCGGCGTCGCCCGCCAGGAATACCCGCTTGGTGCTGTAGGTGTCGGCCACCAGCTGACGCCTGATCCATGGCAGCATCGAGAGTATTTCGAAATCGAACTCGCGCCCGACCGCCCGCTGGATGGCCGCGCGCATGTGCGCTTCGTCATGCGTGGCCTTGTTGTCGTCGCCCACCAGCGAGAAGCGCCACTGATCACGACCGTTGATCGCCACCAGTGTCGCCCAGGTGCCTTCCGGCCCGATGAAGATGTAGCGATAGGCCTTGGGTTTGTCGTGCAGCGCTTCAAGGTTGTCGGTACGGAAAACCACATTGGTGGTGTAGGTCAGGGTTGGCTCGCCAGCCATCTGGATGCCCAGGCCTTGGCGCACGGCGCTGGCACCGCCATCGGTGCCCACCAGAAACTGTGTCTCGATCTCCCGGGTTTCGCCGCTGATGACATCACGCACCGTCGCCGTGACGCCCTCTTCATGTTCAACGAACGACACCAGCTCGGTGTTGTACGCCAGCGTCACGTCAGGGTACTGACTGGCAAAACGTCGCAGCACCGGGTCGAAAAAATTCTGTGGGCAGCGTTCACGCTTTTGCGGGCTTTGCGGCGGGTACTTCTCTTGGCTGGGGGGAGCAAACACCTCGCGGCCGAACTCGTGCCCACTCAAGGTGGTGACCCAGGCACAATCCTGCGGGTAATCGCGATTGTAGCCAGCACTTTCAACCCACGGCACGATGCCCCAGCGGCGGCAGAATTCCATGGTCCGGACACCGACCATGTCCATTCGCGGCTGCTGGACCTGGCCATCGGTACGTTCGAGCAGGGTGCACTGCGCCCCTCTGAAACCCAGGTCCCCCGCCAATGCCAGGCCAACAGGACCGGCGCCAACAATCAATACAGGCGTTTTCATTTTGTTGTTCTCCATCATGCGCGGACGAAGCGCCTTGTCATTTCACATGTGCCGTCGAGCGGCCGGGTAGTTGCCGGATTGCGCCGGCATCGCACAGATGCGTGGCGCGGGCTCAAGCCAGCAAGCGTCGGCCTATGATCATTCGGTGAATTTCATTGGTGCCTTCGATGATCTGGTTGACCTTGGCGTCGCGCATCATGCGTTCCACCGGGAATTCCTTCGAATAGCCATAGGCACCCAGCACTTGCACCGCTTCGGTGGTCACGGTCATCGCCATGTCGGTGACGAAACACTTGGTCATCGACGACAGAATCGTCATGCGACTGTGGTCCCCGGAGTCGATCTCTTCGGTGCAGGTGCGCAGCAATGAACGCGCCGCCTCGATCTGAATCGCCATATCGGCCAGCTTGAATTGCATGCCCTGGAAGTGACCCACAGGCTTGCCGAACTGCTGGCGTTCCTTGCAGTACTCAATGGCGACGTCCAGCGCACCTTGCGCCAGCCCAAGGGAGGTAGCGGCGATGGTCGGGCGATTGAGGTCCAGCACCTTCATGCAGGCCTTGAATCCCTCGCCTTCTTTGCCGAGCAGGCAATCGGCGGGGACGCGCATGTTTTCAAAAAACAACTCGTGACTCGGGGAGCCGTGGCGGCCCATTTTGTGTTCCTGGCGCCCAACGACAAAGCCAGGGGTTTTGGTGTCGACCATGAACGCGCTGATGCCATCGGAGCCCGGCGCGTCGCTGGTTCGGGCGAACAGCAGCAAAAAATGCGCGTTGCCGCCCCAGGTGATCCAGCTTTTCTGGCCATTGATCACATAGCTGTCACCATCACGCACAGCCCGTGTGCGCAACGACGACACATCAGAACCGGTTTGCGGTTCGGTAATGCCTATCGCCGAAACCAGCCGACCTTCGGCCGCCAGAGGCAGCCAGCGTTGTTTTTGTTCTTCGGTGCCGTAATGCAGGATCGGCAGCACGAAGGAGATCGAGTTGTTGCCACACAGTGTGGCGGCGGCCAGGGACACCTTGGCGATCTCTTCCTTGGCGATGCACACGGTGGTCAGATCGCCACCGGGACCGCCGTATTCCTCAGGCAGCCACAGCTGCAGCAAGCCCATGTCACCAAAGATCGGCACCAACTCGTGAGGAAAACGATCGGTGCTCTCCATCGACGGCACCAGCGGTGCGACGTCCCTTGCGACCATGCGCCGTATCGACTCACGGAGCATCTGGTGTTCTTCATTGACGGGCATGGCGCGCCCTCCTTTTATTGTTATGGATTGCCCGGTTTCAGTAGCTGGGGAATGACAGCCCGCCGTTGATGCTCAACGTGGAACCTGAGACCTGATCAGAGTCCGGGCTTGCGAGAAACAGGATGTATTGCGCAAGGTCTTCGGCGGTGTTGAGGCGGAACTTGACCCGCTGCTCGGCCTTGGTGAATGCCTTGACGATCACTTCCTGCGAGCCTTGATCCCGGGCCGTGAGAAACCGGTCATGGGCCGGGGTCCCGGTGGTCAGCGTGGTGGCCACGGCGTTGACGCGGATGCCCAGACTGGCCAGCTCAGCAGCCAGCGAGCGGGTCAAAAACATGATCGAGGCACCGGCGGCGCCGATCATCGATTCGCTGGGCGTCGGAATGCGCGCCGCATCGGTGGTGACCAATACCACCTTGCCGTAGCCTTGGCCCTTCATGTACTTGACTGCCGCATGCAAGGCGTTGAGCCGTGGCATCAGGCGGCTTTGCAACGTGGCGATGCCCTCCTCCGGCGTCATGTCGACGAACAGCTTGGGCCGAGGTTCGCTGGGGCCGCCGCTGGCAACCACCACGTCGACCTTGCCAAAGCGCTCTTTGGCAAAACCCACTGCCTGATCGATCCCGGCGTAGGTCAGCAAGTCGCTTTGGACGAACACCCGTTCGCCCGGATAATCGACGCAGTCGTCGATCAGGCTTTGCGCGGCCTCGGCATCGCGTCCCTGGATGACCACGCTGGCGCCGCTCTGGGCCATCTTGCGCACGCTTTCACGACCAATACCCTTAGTGCCGCCGAGCACCACTGCAACCATTCCAGCCATTTCAGCAATCATGGGCCGTCTCCTCAGTTGGATTTGGCAGGCGCGTCGGCAGCGTTCTGCCCTGCGTCTGCGTCGTAGTGGCTTTCACGCACGTGAGCGGCCTTGGTCGTGCCTTTGTTCTTGCGCTCCTTCATGAAATTGACTTCGTCGGATTCGTAGCGAATGTTGGTGCCCAGCGCATGGCCGATGTAGCCGTGAACGAACTGAGAAGTCATGCCCAGTGAATCCATGGCCAGATGCGTCGCGGCCTTGCCAATAGCGATGGCGTCACGGGGCAAGCGCACGATCCGCTCTGCCCACTCCTCACCGGCATCGAGCAACTCTTCAGGCGGCACCGCCTTGTTGATCAGGCCGATACGCGCCGCTTCAGTGCCATCGACAACCTCACCCAGCAACAACATCTCCCGCGCCTTGCGTGGCCCCATGGCCAGAATGTTCCAGCTGGTCATGTAGGCAGCCCCGGCCAGACCCATTTTCTGTTCAGGGTGACCAATTTTGGCGTCGGTGGCGGCAATCGCCAGGTCGCTGGCCTCGACGATGTAGAGCCCGGCCCCCACGCACCAACCCTGCACCAGGGAAATGGTGGGTTTGACGCAGTAGAAGATCTGCCGGAATTGTTCGACGTGGCGTTTATCGAAATGCAGGCGCGCTCGCTGGCTTGGCCTGCGTGCTCCCGGGTCCTTGGAAAATCCGTATTCGGCGCCGCCGACCTGGGCCAGGTCGTGACCGGTGGAGAAATCCCGGCCTTCGCTTTTGAAAATAATGACGCGCACGTCATCGTCCAGCTCGGCACGATCAAGGTGCTCGATCAAGCGGTCGAACATTTCATAGGTCAGGGCATTACGTTTTTCATCACGGCAGAAGGTGATGTACGCCCGGCCGTTGCGCGCTTCGTAGCGCACCAGGTCACGAAGATCCTGTTGGTCTTGTTGTGATTCCATGACTGACTCCATTTAGGATCATTGGATGAACCATTGAGATAATGGTGAGTGATGTTTTCTTTGTCAAGCGCTGGCGACAGCCGCATCGCGACAAGGTCGACAGCATGAAATGGCCTCTGACACCCTCTAAAAACGGCTGTCAGAAACCACAGTCGCTCGCGTAATACGCGGCAAACTCAATCATTTCGGGCGTTAAAAGATGTTCAGCGGGTACTCAACGATGACCCGTAGTTCATCGATATCGGGGTGGCGGATACCGGTCGTGGCGCGTTGAGAGGCGTGGCGCAGACGCACGGATAAATTCTTCACCGGGCCGCTCTGCACCACGTACGCAGCGTCCAGATTGCGCTCCCAGTGTTTGTTGTCTTTGTCGGGGTCGTAGACGAATCGGCGGGTATAGAACCGGTTGGTGCTGTGGGAGTTGTCCATGTCGTCGCCTACGGTGTAGCTCGCCATGAACGTCAGGCCAGGGACACCAAACGCAACCATATTGAGCCTGTAGCGCAACTGCCATGAGCGCTCGTTGGCTTCGGCGAACGTCGAGAACTGCGAGGCATTGGTGAACGTCACGTTACCGCCCATGGTGCCGAAACCCACCCAGTCCAGCGGCTCGTCGCCAAAGATTTTCTGATAGCCGAGGGTGAAGGTGTGCGCGCCTACCCGATAATCCATGGCCAGCGAAAACGCTTTGTTGTCGATGCTGTCGCCCAGCTGTTTGCCGGTGTCGTGGGTGCGGTAAGCGTTCAGGGTGAAATCGATGGCCTGGTTGTCGCTCAGCGGTACGCCATACCTGGCGTAGCCATAGTATTGCCGCCAGACGTCCTTGAATTCCGAGGCATACAGACTCAGGCTCAGCCGGTTATTGACCTTGTAAAGCCCGCCCAGGTATTCGATTCGTCTAGAGGTAATGCCCACCCCGTAATCGGTGGTCAGCTCGGCGTCATGGTTGCTCGAATCCACACCGCGCACTGACGTGAAACGGCCATAATTGACGGTCAGGTTTTCCAGCTCACTGGACGTCAGGCTCCATCCGGTGGCCGACGAGGGCAGCAAACGCACGGTACTGGTGGAAAAGATCGGCACATTTGGCATCTGCTGGCCGTATTTGATGACCGTGTTGGAAACCCGCCCTTTCAACGCGCCACCTAACGCTGAAAAGTTGTCCTCCGGATTCCCTTTGCTATCGATAGGCATCAGCGCGAGCCCTGTTCTGCCCCCGCCGCTATCCAGCTTCATCCCAAGCAACGCCTGCGCATCCAGGCCGACGCCGAATAGCCCTTGGGTGAAACCTGAGGTGTAGGTCGCGATAAAACCTTGCGCCCATTCCTCGGCATAACCGTTGCGTTGATCGAGGGGTTTAAAACGGTTGGTGCCCGAACCATTGGCACCGCCGTGACGGAAATCCCGATTGAGGTAGAAGTTGCGCGCCAACACACTCAAGTGTGAATCTTCCAGCACACCCTTGGCCTCCTCCTGCCCTGCGACAGCGAGGTCAGTCATGCAGCAACCGGCACAGTAGAACAGCGCACAGGCATGTGCGCGAACAGAACACTTAGGCATAGTGAGTTTCTCTTGTTTTTGTTTTATCAAACACGCCGTTGTTTTTATGTTGCGAACTGCTCTATCGAACGTGGACAACGCACTCCTTGGGCAAAGGTGGGTTAAAGAGCAGGCAATAGCCTGCTCAGGTGAAGTGATAAACACCTGGGTCAGTAGTTTTCAGGTATTGCGTCAGCCTGGTGGACGATCAGCCGAAGCTACCCTCAGACTGCCTTGATCGCGCTTGCGTCAATGATGCTTTGTGCGGCGCGCAGGCCGAACACCAACGCCTTGGCAAGCCCGCCAACGTAGCCACTGCGTGGACCGCCTTCGATCCCGCCGGTTGCCGCTCCGGCTGCATAAACGCCCGGGATGGTCTGCCCATCGGTGTTCAAGACACGGCACTGCTCATCGATCGCGATGCCACCCATGGTGTAGGTGATCCCGGCACTCAGGCGCAGTGCCAGATAAGGTGGCTGATCGATCTTGTGCATCGCACTGCCAAGCAATGTGCTGGAATGGCGACGTGGTGGCTGCAATTGGTCTGCGCGTCCCTGGTCGACGGCCAGGTTGCAGTCGTGGACCGTTTGCGCAAGGCTGGCGCCGGGCATTTGCAGTTGCGCCGCCAACGCTTCCAGCGTCGGTGCGCTGTAGAGTCTGGCGCCACGCTCCAGCAGCGTCGGGTTAGGCGGCAGCAGGTACTCGCGACCCACCTGCTCCCAGATTCTGGTGTCCATGACGACCACCGATGACAGCGGTTGGTCCAGGGCAGCGATGGCGTTGGCCATTGCCACACCGCCCAACCCTTCCTCGCAAAAACGGCGACCTTCGGCGTTGACCACAATGCCCGCCGAGGCCACCACATCCAGAATGGGATACGGCCAGAGACTCGGGTCATTGACCGCTTCGGCGCACTGCACGTGGCCGTAAAACTTGTCCAGCCCCACCAGCCGGGCGCCTACGGCCTCGGCCATCAACAGACCGTCGCCCATTCCGGTCCCGGCACCGCGCACGCACAGGTCTTGCGGGCGCGGGGAGATGTAGCGACGAACCAACTCGGCGTTGCCTTGAAAACCACCATCGGCGATCAACACCGCGCGGCCGTTGAATGTCTTGAGCGCTTCACCCGCCTGGACCTGCAGACCGCTGAACTCGCCATCCTCAAGCAGCAGTCGCCTTGCCCGGTGGCCCCGCAGGAACTCACCGCCAGACGATAACAATTGCCGCTCAAGGCTATCGAGCAAACGGTCCGCGCCCTTGTCCGGCCAGTGGTTTTGGAAACCCGGCTCACGCAGGCTGAAGGGCATCAACATGCTGCTCATGAACGGGAAGTCGCCGCCCTTGCCAAACACCGCACCATGCTCGCTCAACCAGGCAACGGCAGCTGCGCCCTGATCCGCCAGCACCTGCACCATACCCTCAGGGCAATAGCCCCCTGTCGCCGCTTCAATGGCTTCACGCAGTTGAGCGGGCGATGCATGAATATCCTGAAATGCAAGATGAAACACACCGCCCGTGTAACGTGAGTTGGCCGGGTATTTAGCCGCGTCTCCCGCTTCGAAAACCGCCACCCGCGCGCCGGATTCCGCCGCATGCACAGCGGCGCAAAGGCCACTGAGCCCGCCGCCAATCACTAACAGATCATAAGTATTCATGAGGCCCGTCCCACAATGCTCAAGGGTGTACTTTCTCCCAGATAGCTCTGGTGCAGCGAAGGGCTGTCGAGCAGTTGCGCGGCAGCGCCATGGGCGGTGATCGACCCTGTGCTCATGACATAACCGTACTGCGCTAGGCGCAACGACTCCTCGGCATGTTGCTCCACCAGCAACATGGTCAGGCCACTGTCGCGCAGCTTGGCGAGCACGTTGAACAACAACTCCACGATCAGCGGCGCCAGGCCAATGGAGGGCTCATCGAGCAGCAGGACTTTGGGGTCCGCCATCAAGGCGCGCCCCATCGCCACCATCGATTGCTCACCACCGCTGAGGGTAATGGCTCGCTGGTCAGCGCGTTCACGCAGCTTGGGAAACAGCTCATGCACGTAGTCCAGGCGTTGCTTGAACAAGGCCGTGCGGTTGGCACTGCGGCGCAATCGGTGAAACCCCAGACGCAGGTTTTCGTCGACGGTCAGCGACCCGAACAACTGACGCCCTTCCGGGACCTGCACGATGCCCAGCTCGACAATTTCCGGGGCCGACAAACGCGTGATGTCGACGCCGTCGAAATGAATCGAACCAGCATGGACTTCAGTCAGACCGCAGATACTGTTGATGAGCGTCGATTTGCCCGCGCCATTGGGGCCAAGGACGGTGATGACTTGTCCGCGTTGCACCGAGAGAGAGACCGACCGAATCGCATCGGAGCCTTTGTAACCGGCACGTAAATCAACAACCTCAAGCATGGCTGGCCCTCCGGCCCAGATAGGCCTCGATAACGTTTTCATCGACCTGAATCTGCTGCGGTGTGCCTTCGGCGATTTTGCTGCCGTGATCCAGCACGGCCAGTCGATGGCACAGCCCCATCATGAAATCGATGTTGTGCTCCACCAGGACGATGCTCAGCCCTTCTGCGTTCAATTTGCGCAGTAACTGGCCCAGGTTGCGGGTTTCCTGATCGTTCAGGCCGGCCGCCGGCTCATCCAGCAACAAGAGGCTGGGGCCGCTGGCCAGGGCTCTGGCGATTTCCAGCAAGCGCAACTGGCCGTGGGGCAAGTGTTCAACCATGTCTTCGGCGCGCTCGGCAAGCCCGACGAACGCCAACAAGGCCATGCCCTCCTCGCGCAACTGGCGTTCGCGACGCAGCACCCGGCCGGCCATGAACATCGACGGCAACAGGCCATCGATCAACGTGTGGTGGAAACCCATTAATACGTTGTCCAGCACACTCATGCCGTGGAACACCCGCACGATCTGAAACGTGCGCGCCATGCCCAATGCACTGCGCCGATGCAGCGCCAATGTCGACACGTCCTGGCGCGCAAATTCGATGCGCCCAGCCGTCGGCACCAGCACCCCGGTGACCAGATTGAACAGGGTCGACTTGCCCGCGCCGTTGGGTCCGAGCAACCCGTAAACCTGGCCTTTGCACACCTGCAACGACACATCGTTGACCGCTACCAGGCCGCCGAAGCGCATCGTCGCCCCTTTGATGTCCAGCATGACGTCGCCCGCTGCGGCAGCCGGATGTTTGAATGCATTCATGGTTTGATCTCTCCAGCCTTGACCACCCCGTGGGCGGGCAACACGGCCTTGCGCCGAATTCGCCCAAAGAGTTTGGGTATCAGTCCCGACAGGCCATGGGGCATGAACATCAAGAACAGCAGCAGGCATACGCCGTAAATAATGGTTTCGGATTCACCGAACGTTGCCAGTCCCTGGGGCGCGATCACCACCACGCAGGCGCCCAACAATGCGCCGTAGCGAGTGCCAAGACCGCCCACGACGGCGATCGTCAGGATGCTGACCAGAATCGGGAATTCGCTAAAGCTCGGATTGACCTGTCGATTCACCACCGCCGAGGCGATACCGGCCAACCCCGCCAGCACCGATGACAAAATGAATATGCGCAGCTTCCAGGCCGTCACGTTGACGCCCAGCGACTGAGCGGCGGTTTCATCGCCCCGCAGCGACATCAGCGCGCGTCCCATGTGCGTGGACACAATGAAGTTCTGCATGACCAGCACCAGTACCATAATCAGCAAAATGGCGTAGTACAGCTCGGTACGGCTGACGACATGGCCACTGAATTTCACGCTGGGGACCATCATCCCGGCAGTGCCACCGGTGAATTCGATCCAGCGGCTGGCAATCCCGGCGAACACCAGGCCAAAGCACAAAGTGGCCATCGCCAGGTAATGGCTACGCAACCGCAACAAGGGGATGCCGATCAACAGTGCGACCACCGCACAAATCAACAGCGCCGCGGGCAATGCCGACCAGAACGACCAGTCGCCCGCCGACATCAATAGCGTGAAGGCGTAAGCGCCCAGCGCGAAGAAACCCTGCTGCCCCATGGATATCTGCCCGGCATAGCCATAGAGCAAATTGAAGCCGGTGCACAGAATCGTATAGATGCAAATGATGCTGACCAGTCGCAGGTGAAAGCCGCTGGTCACCAACAGCGGCACCAGCGCACCAACCAGCAGAATCAGTGCCGGCCCGGCGAGCATCGAGCGAACGGTGTTGAGACTTTTCATGTTCAGCGTCTCCCGGCTTCGAAATCGCCCAGCAAGCCGTAAGGCCTGAAGAATAGAATGGCGAGAATGAGTGAGAAAATGATGGGTTCGGCGTAGAGGCTTGACCCGTACCCGGCGACCAGGGCTTCGACGACCGCGATCATCACGCCACCCGCCGCCGCCGCGAATGGGCTACCCAGCCCGCCGAGGATGGCTGCCATGAAACCTTTGACCGTCAGCGTCACACCCATCCCGACCTGCCCACCGAGCAAGGGGCCGATCAAGATGCCAACCACGCCACTGATCAATGCGCTGAAGACAAAACCGAAACGCACCACACGGTCGGCACGAATGCCCATCAGCGAAGCGATCCTGGGATTGACGCCGGTGGCGCGAATGCACAAGCCAAAGGAGGTGCGATACATCAGGTACCAGGTGAGCAGCAGCAAACCGGCGAACACCCCGATGATTGCCAGTTGTTGCGGGTTGGTCATCAGCGGCCCCAGGTTCAGCGCCTGAAGTGAAAACACATTCGGCACGGCCAGTTGCAGCGGCCCCCAGATCAGCAAAGCAATCCCGGTCGCGATGATCGCGGCGGCTAAGGTGCCGATCATGATGGTCAGCGGTGCCGCCCCGCGCCGCATCAGCGGCTGATAGACACCCAACTCCAGAATGAGCGCCGCCAGCACCACCACCACAAGGATGGCGCCGATGGCCGCCCACGTCGGCAAATGCAGCGTGACCATGAACAGGATCGCTGACATCACGCCGAGCATGACGAATTCACCTTGGGCAAAATTGATCACCCGGTTGGTGCCGTAGATCAACGAGATCGACAGCCCCACTAGCCCGTAGACACTGCCATTGGTCAGCCCGGCCAGAAGAATGACGCCTATCTGTTCCATAGAAATGTTCCTTTCAGGAAGCTGGCTGCGCAAGCGCAGCCCATGGAGGCAGGCTCAGGAGCCTGGTTTGAAAGTCGCAAGATCCGCAGCCACCAGGTGCTTGCCCTTATCAGCGACTTCAACGAAAACGAACCAATTCTGATCGGGCGGACCGTGGTGACGCTCGTGCCCAAACTGGTAGGTGGCGCCCGCATGGCCCTGCAGCCCTTGATAGTTACCATTGCGGATCAGTGCGTCGCGAATCGCCACGCGCGCATCCGCCAGCTCGTTGGCCGCCAAGGCCTTTTGCACGGCAGGTTCGGCGAGTGCCTGTAGGAACATTTTCGCCGCGTCATACCCGAGGACCGGATACATCGTCGGTTGCGCCTCACCAAACCGAGCCTTGTAGCTGTCGAAGAACTTCTTCACGTCCGGCCGCTGCATGTCCACCGTATTCGGCACCAGCACGCCATCACTGGCATCGCCCGCCAGCTCACGCAATGTGTTGAGCAGCGCACTGCGCGCAACGATGCGCGGCAGACTCATGCCCTGCTGCTGGAGGGTTCGCAGCACACGAGCACCGTCGGCGGCATACGGAAACACCACGATCACATCCGGATTGGCACTGCGCAGACGGCTGATTTGCGGCGAGAGGTCGGTGGCATTGATATCGTAGGTTTGTTGAATCACCACGGGCACACCGCTGGTCTTTAACGCGACCTCGGTAGCGTGGGCGCTGTCCGTTCCGAAGGGCAACGAATTGTTGATCAGCGCCACCCGCTTGAAGCCTTGCCTGGCGACCAGTTCGGCAATCGCAGCGGCATCCTGGGAGTTACGCGGGCCGACGCGAAAGTGAAAGGGTGCGGGCATATCAGTGAGGTTGTCGGTCCCGGCCGAGAGCATCAGGTACGGAATTTCATACTCCGAGGCAATGGGAATCATCGCGGCGGCGGGCGCCGCAGGGTTGCCTCCAACGATTGCCAGCGCCCCGTCATCCTCGGCACAGCGGCTGGCGAAGGTGGCGGTGAGTTGAGGGTCGGTTTTGCCGTCGTAGGACACCACGTCGACTTTCTGCCCATTGATACCGCCGGCATCGTTTATCTCGGAGACCGCGATCTGGAACCCGTTGAAACTTTGAATGCCGGTGTCCGCCGCCACCCCACTGCGATCATCGACGTAACACACCTTCAGCGGTTGGCCGGCCCAGGCCGCACTGCCCATGGAGGCCAGGGCGCAGAGCAGAATGGCACGCCAGGTAGGCGAAGGATTGCGGACCACGGCAGGGTCCTCGTTTATTGTTTTGTTCATTGTGACTCCATTTATTGTTATTGGATGCTTCACAAAAGAATGCAATGGATCAAAGGATCATTGGCTGAACCTTTGGAAAGAATGCGACAGGACAATGGGGTTGTCAACCATCAGAACGGTTCACGAAACCGGCAGCGGCTTGCGTGAATAGCGGTGACTGAGCCAACTGCCCAGGCCGCTCAAAGCGATCACGCTCATGCCGAGCAAGGTGCCGCCGTCCGGCACATGATCAAAGAAAAGCGCGCCAAAAAGTCCCGCGAAAAGAATCTGCAAGTAGCTGAAAGGCGCAAGAATCATCGGCGAAGTGAAGCGATAGGCCTGGGTCAGCAACAGATGCCCGGCGGTGGCGATCGTGCCCTGAGTAAACATCGCGGCCAGGTGCAGCGGCGCAGGTACGTCGGTCCAGAAAAACGGCACCAGCACGCTCATGCTCACCACGCCGACGGCACCGGAAATCATGTTGCTGGTTGTAACATTGTCCCGCGCGCCGATCTGTCGGGTGATCAGTTGGTACAACGTGAAGCACAACGCAGCGCCCATTGGCAACAGCATGCCTGGCGTCAGCAGCCCGCCACCCGGGCGAACAATGATCAACACACCCAAAAAGCCTGCCCCTACCGCCAGCCATTGGCCGGTCGATGCCCGTTCGCCGAGGATCTGGCTGGAAAATAACGTCACCAGCAACGGTGCGATGAACAGCACCGCCGTCGCCTCCCCCAACGGCAGATACCGGGTACCGCTGATAAACAGCAACCCTGCGCCGAGCAGTCCGAAGGCCCGAAGCAACTGCAAACCCGGACAATTGCAGTGAAAGATGCGCCAGCCTTCGCGGGGCAACAGCCAGCAACCGAGCAGTATCGTGGTGACGGTAAACCTCGCCCAGATCACCACAATGGCGCTGTGGTAGGGCGTGAGGTACTTGGAAATGCTGTCCAGGGATGCGAACAGCAGCACCGCTACGCAGCACAAAGCGATGCCTCTGAGGGGACGGGGTTGCGACATTTGGATAACTCCCGTCGCGTTCCGGCGACGACAAGGGAAGACGCGTGACGTGTTGGCAACGCCAAGGCCCTGGCCTGACGATCAGCGCCTCTTCAGCGCAGTAAAAGACGCTACCAGGGACCTGCACAGCACGCATTTTTGCGCCATGGTTCAACCATTAGATGGTTGACGCGATGGCCTCTGTTGTCAATCGACCCCGCCACCGCTCTCGTATGGGAAGTGCGTGAACCAAGCGGCGGCCTGCTGTTTTCAACGCCGACCATCGGCCCATACCCAATTGAAATTTTCATCGCTAGAATACAATGGATGAACCAATGAACTGTCGACAACGCTATATGCTTACTGAAAGAGGAATCAGACTTGAACAACAATTCGTCACGCTCACTCCCGGTTTACGTGCCGGTCCAGACCAAGCGCGCCTTTGAAGAGGTGGCCGAGCAAATTCGCGAGCAGCTCTCGCAGGGGCTGTTGAAGCCCGGTGACCGCCTGCCCCCTGAACGCGAACTGGCAGAACGCTTCGGCCTGTCGCGCAACACGGTTCGCGAAGCGTTGCGAGCATTGGAGATGTCGGGACTATTGGAGCTGCGCAAGGGTGCCACCGGCGGTGCCTTTATCCGCGAAGGCCAGAGCGATGCGGTGATCAGTGGCTTCAACGATCTGTATCGACTGGGTTATATCCTGCCGGACGACCTTGCCGAGGCGCGCCTGATCGTCGGCACCGAGATCGCTCGACTGGCCTGCCAACGGGCCACCGAAGAGGAGCTGGCTGCGCTGGACGACAACCTTGACGCCAGCGACATCGCCGCCGCAAAAGGCGACGACGCCCTACGGCTGCAAGTGAACCTGAACTTTCATGCGCTCATGGCAAGGGCCGCGCGCAACCCGGTGCTGATTATCCTCATCGACGCACTCAACGACATCCACCAGCGGTTGTTGCGGGTCATGATTCCGGCGGAGAACACCCAGATCGTAGCGGCGCGACGCAGGATCGTGTGCTACCTGCGAGACAGGGATGAAGACGGCGCGGTCAGCGCGTTGCGCGAACACCTGATTGCCTTGCGCAAGTACTACAAGGCGCAAGAATCGCAAAACGACGCAGACACAACCGAGGATGCCGAAGCCGCAGAGGCCCAGCTGTAACGAACTGGCCATGACCATCCTGCATCTTCAGCCTGGTTGGCTACGCTGCTCTGAGCCACTGCACTTAAACCTGACACTCCATAAAAAAAAGAAGACCACTCCATGCCTACGAATACTGGAATGCCGCAGGACTCCGCTCTCTACTCTGCAGTAAGGCGGGTGAAGGCCCGCGTCCTGCCGTTATTCGTGGTGATGTTTATCGTCAACTACATCGACCGGGTGAACATCGGCTTTGTGCGCAACCACCTGGAGATCGATCTGGGTATCGGCGCGGCGGCTTATGGGCTCGGTGCGGGTTTATTCTTTCTCAGTTATGCCTTTTTTGAAGTGCCGTCGTCGATGCTCATGCAACGTTTTGGCGCGCGTGTGTGGCTGACTCGCATCATGCTGACGTGGGGCCTGGCCGCAATGGCCATGGCGTTCGTGCGCAATGAAAACGAGTTCTATATCTGTCGGTTCATCCTTGGCGTGGCCGAAGCCGGCTTCTTCCCAGGCGTAACTTACTACTTCACTCAATGGCTGCCGTCCAATGAACGCGCTAAAGCGATGGCGGTGTTCATCGGCGGTTCGGCGTTTGCCTCGGTCATTGCCGGGCCCGTCTCCGGCGTGCTGCTACAGATTCGCGGATTTAGCCTGCAAGGCTGGCAGTGGATGTTTCTTATCGAAGGGTTCGCCTCCGTGGTGTTGTGTCTATTGGTCTGGAAGGTGCTGGACTCTTACCCGCGAGACGCCAAATGGCTGAGTCACGAAGAGAAATCCGCCCTGTCTCAGGTCATCGCGAACGAACAACAGGACCGCGAGGCGTCTCGCGGGGCGCACTTGCCCACGTTGAAGCTGTTAGCCGACAAGCAGATTTTGCTGTTCTGTTTTTTGTTTTTCACCATTGCGCAGAATGTGTACGGCGTGACGTTCTGGTTGCCGACCATGATCCGTGGATTAGGAGGTCTCAGCGATATTCAGGTGGGTCTGCTGAATTCCATTCCCTGGTTGATCGCCATCGTCGCCATGTATTCGTTTGCCGTGATGGCCGGTAAATGGTTAACCCAACAAGCCTGGCTGTGCATCAGCCTGTTGATTGCCGCAGCGGGACTGTTCGTGTCGACGCTGGGTGGGCCGCTGTTCGGTTTCATAGCCATTTGCTTTGCTGCCATCGGCTTTAAATCCGCCACGGCGATGTTCTGGCCGATTCCTCAGGCCTATCTCGACGCACGAGTGTCTGCAGTTGTACTCGCCCTGGTGAATGCAGTCGGGACGATAGGAGGCTTCGTGAGCCCAAGCATGTTCGGAATTCTGGAGCAAAAAAACGGCTCGATTCAGAGTGGAATATACATCTTGGTGGGCACTTCATTACTGGCCGCGATTTTAGCGCTGTTCAGTAAAACCAAGCCAGCCCGCTCTGAAAATGTACCCTCAGCCATTATCGTCGCAGCCAAGTAAACGTAACGGCTAGCAAGACGGGAATGTGTTTAGCCCCTTGTTTACCCCTGAGCCAGAATCGGCATAGGGGACGACCTTCATAGGCCGTACCCCTGCCACACCACCCGGCGTGCGGGTCCCTATCCGTTGCTTGAACTGCTTGCGCGCCTTGACCGCTACCGCTCTTTTGACGCCTTGTGGAGATGCCCAAAAGGCATAGCCCAGAAACTTGCGGCCAAACGCACTCGCTACTGCACTCTTGCTCTCGTTGACGCTCAAGTGCAGCTTTTCATACAGACGCTTCAGCAGAGCCATTACCCGCTGCCCAGCCTTGCGGCTGCGAACATACACGTTCGCATCGTCGGCATAGCGCACGAAGCAATGACCTCGACGCTCAAGTTCCCGATCCACTTCGTCCAGCAGCACGTTCGCCAACAACGGCGACAGCAGGCCGCCTTGCGGCGCCCCGCAGCGGCTTTTCTCAACCACGCCATCGATCAACACTCCCGCATCCAGATACGCCCGCATCAGCCGGATAACCGCCCGATTCGCAATCCGCTTGCGTAAACGATCAATCAAAATGTCGTGGTCGACCCAGTCGAAGAACTTCTCCAGATCCACATCCACCACCACTTTTCGGCCTGAAGACACATAGCGCTGAGCCGCTAGAACGGCATCCTGCCCACAACGCCCGGACGAAAGCCGTAGCTGTGCTCACTGAAAAATCGGATCGAGTAGATATCCCAGGAATCAGCGCCCTGCGAATGCTTCAGAACAGCCTGCACCAGCTTATGTTTCAGGGAGGCTAGGTGCCAATTTGGAACGCGCCGCCCCTGGCTACCCAGGCCCAACGCTAACACTCTTCTGGCCTGAACCTCGTAGCCGATCCACCGGCGTGATTTGCCGGCCATCTCAGCGAACACCGCAGCCGGCAGGTTATGCGGTGCATTGAACATTTCCAGCATTTTCAGCCGCTCGCGCTAAATGTCCGAACGCTCAGGCGTTGGCCCCGAAACAGCCGAGATACACTGAACAGCCGCTGGCGGGTTTGGCATCGTGCTTCCTGGCTGCGTAACTAGCAGGATAGGTGCAGGCGTCATCGCGGGGATCACTTCATCGATCTTCTCACCTGCCAACTGCGGTACACCGTCTAAATGAACCGTGAGGTGCATGCTGGCTGACTCAATCTGGTTTTGCTCGAGCAGATCCAACCGGTCAGCCCAGTCTTGCATCATCCTGCGGCGCTGCTCCACGTATTCAGCATGGTTGTACGCCGAGCTCACCTTGTCAGGATCAGAGTGCGAGAGTTGTGCATCGACCCAGACCTTCGGGTAGCCAATTTCGTTGAGTGCGGTGGAAATGGTCCCCCTAACACCATGGCCAGTCAGTTGATCTTTGTACCCCATCCGTCTCAGCGCGACATTGAGCGTGTTTTCGCTGATGCGCTTTTTCAAATCACTGTAGTGGGCAAACAGATAACGCTGGGCAGGCTTCACTTCATCGAGCAGATGGCGAACGACCTCCATTGCCTGCACAGAGAGCGGCACGATGTAGGGCGGGATATCACCGGGACGCTTGCCTTCCTTGCGCAGTGCAAGCTGCAGCTGTTTCACCGCTTCAGGGGGGATGATCCACAGGCCCTTATCGAGATGGAACTGATCCGGCGTCGCCAGCCGCAACTCCCCCGTACGCACTCCCGTCAAAAATAGCAACCGAAGGCCAAGCTGGGTCTGCAGCTTACCGGGATACTTGCGGAGAATTTGGAGCATGGCCGGGAGCTCAGGCATGCGCAGGAATGGATTGTGGCGCACAGGCGGCTGAGGCAGCGCGACGACATCCAGATCGAACGCCGGATTTAGCGGTAACCCAGGAGCGATGATCAATGCGTAACGGAACATTTGCCGGAACCAAGTCCGGACCTTCTCGGCCGTAGTGAGCGCCTTTCTGCGCTCTATCCTCGCAACGACCTCCAGCAGGTCGGACCGCTGGACTTCGTAGATTGAGCGCTTCCCAAGAGCAGGAAGGACGTCTTTGGCAAAGATACGCTGGATCTGTGAGAGCGTGCTCTGCCGCCCTTCCTTAAGGATGAGGCTACGATGCTCGACCCACTTGTCGAACACTGCCTTGAACGTATTTTCGTCCGCGAGGCGGTCGGACTGCCGCTTCTGCTTACGGTGTGCTCGGGGGTTGATGCCCTTGGCCAAAAGAGCTCGAGCTTCGTCGCGTAGAGTACGCGCTTCCCGAAGGCTGACCTCAGGGTAAGTGCCCAGCGACATGCGTTTCTGCTTACCGGCCCAGTAGTAGCGATAGTGCCACGACTTGCCGCCTTCGGGTGCGACCGCCAGGGATAGCCCATCAAGGTCGCCGAGGGTGTAGGGCTTTCCGGTCGCTTTTGCTTGCCGGACAGCCAGATCTGAGAGTGCCATGCTCTAGCTCCTGAACTCTTGGTCAGGACTAGATACTTGTCGCGTAGGCCTCGCTCCTCCAGCAACAATCCGGAAACAGTGACACCCGTATTGATGGACTTAAAAATGGACTTAAAAGTCGTGGCTGTCGGTGGTTTCCAGCAGAACTCGCCGGAACAAAAAAAAGGACCCTAAGGTCCTGATTTCAACGACTTACAGAACTCCATGGAACTCTGTAGATCATAATATGGAGCGGGAAACGAGACGTGCATTAAAGCGCTAAGTCTCTGTTTTCCAACTCTTTTCTTCACCACTGTGAGCAGCGAAGGCCTGAATTATAGCCTCATTTTGAGTCGTCGGCAACAAGAATT